>JADMIO011545308.1_pt1 | contig 92848 bp, 64 predicted proteins | sample 8958161 | NCBI WGS metagenome assembly JADMIO01 (sample SAMN16585339, study PRJNA669376) | soil metagenome | isolation source: Crop rotation soil | place: USA: Cullars Rotation, Alabama | collected 2011
GCCGCGACTTCAAGTCACGTGAATTCCAAGCTTCGGATCCCACTGTGCTGGAAAGCCGGCCGAATCAGGACAGCGCGAACCACACACGCCGCCGTTGTGTTCAAACGACCACCAAAACGCGCCCGACAGGCTCAGCACGTTGCCAAACACTTCCGGGTGACGCAGCGCGACGTAAGTCGATGCAAGTCCCCCGGCGCTGTATCCGGTGAGCACGGTTTGTTTCGCATCTTTCGTGACGTTGTAATGCGCGCGTATCCACGGCACAAGCTCCTTCGCCATGAAATCAGCGAACTCATCATTCGCGACGAGATCCACCAGCCGGCGACGCGAAACGTTCTCGACAAACACCGCGACAGTCGGCGGAATCTTCGATGCCGCGATGAGATTGTTGAGCGTCGTCGGCGCATAAGGATCGTCCTCCAAATCTTCGCCGTCGAAGAGAACCAACAGCGCATTCGGTGGACCATCCGCTTTGTAATTAGCGGGTGTGTAAACGGAAATCGGACGATCGATTTTCTGAATCGCGCTCTTGATGCTCTGTTTCTCGATGCGTCCTTCCGGCGTTCCCGGCTTCAGGACCAGCCATGGTTGCGGCGGGGCTCCCGGCAATTCGGCGATACTGTCGCAGTTGTACTTGCTGGTGTTGGGCGGACATTCATAGCGACGAGGATTCAACGGATCTGCCTGGCGCGTGGCCGTGCGCTGGGCGGACCGTGGACCATTAAACGTCAACGGATCGTTTGGCGATACTTGGTAAGTAAACCGTGCGCCCGTGGGGAACTTCAGGGTTAGATACCAGACGTCTGAATTGGGAATCTGGTGCATTGCATAATCGGCGGGTATGAAAGGGTTCAAAAAAGAGCCTCTGACCAGGACGTTTCTCGTGTCGTGTACGCCGCGCCAGAGAAAAGTCACGAGTTGATACTTGCCGTCTGTGCCGTACGGCTCCGCCAGCGGCGTCGTTTCTGCGGCAACCTGTTTCCAGAAGCTGTCAGTGTTCGTCTGACCGGCTGCGATCTGCTTGCGAAGGGCCTGAATGCGTGGGCTGGGAAAAGGATCGGTCCAGGGCTCGGGTTTGAGCCGATCGCTGAGTGCGATCGCCTCGCTCGTCTTCAACTCATAACTCGCCGATTTATCGCCGGGGTTCTCGAGCTTGAATGAATACGAGCCGGCGCCTTCGGCAGCGAAGGGAAACGTAGCCTTCTCCTCACCCGTTTCGCTGAGAAGGCGTCGCGCGATCGTTCCGTCCGGGTTGAGCACGAAAAAGTTCAGTTTGCCTTTCAAGGCGATCGAGACGGTGACGTAGTCGCCGTCATTAAGCGTGAGTGACAGTACCTCAGACTTGCCGGGCTCGATCGTTTGCGTCACAGGTTGATTGGGCGAGAGTTTTTGCTGCGCAACAACTCCCGGCGTCGTCAGTAAGAAGAAACTAAAAGCCAGTAGGGCGATCTTCATAGTAGTAACCCCAATGTAATTTAGGGACGGTTGTTCTGTCTGTTAACGGATTACGATTTTGTATGGTCTTAAGAACAACGAAACTCTCTGCGGTATTTCGCGGGCGTCGTACCTACATACAATTTGAAAACCTTCGAGAAGTGACTCTGATCCACGAAGCCCGCCTGATGGGCGATCGCCGCTAACGGGAGATCACCCTGGATGAGCTCGTTACAGGCATGTTCGATTCTCAGCTTCCGAACAAACTCGCCGATCGTCACGCCAAACTTTTCGCGGAAAGCGGTGGCGAGGTAAACGGGATGAACGCCGACTGCGTCGGCGATTTGCGTGAGCTGCAACGTTTCGGGAAAGTGATCGACGATCATCTCGCGAGCTTGTTTCAGCCAGGGAGGAGCGGTCCGAACTCTCGTGCTGGGTTGTCGCGAAGCCTCGGCCAAGAGCTCGATCGCCAAACCTTCGATCGCCAACTTCGCCGCCGTATCGGTTTTGTGAAACTCGCGATTCAGCCGTGCGCATATTCGCGGCGTCGCCCCGCCGCAGAACTCATTCGCACTCTTAAGACTGAGAGAATCTGCTCGCAGCGTCTCGATCCAACGCGGCGAGATCTCGACGACGAACACTCGGCTGTCGACGTCGTGAAGTAATGCTTCGTGTGGTTCGTCCGACGCGCGAAATGTAACGGTGGAAGGTTTGCAAAGAATCTCTCGCCGTCCGTAGCGCTCGGTGTACGTCCCGTGCAGGACAAAACAAAAGTAGGACCTTTCGTGAGCATGCGGCGGCAACCGCGAGCGCGCCTGATATGCTGCCTCGGTCAGTATGAAATCAGAAACCTTTAAGCTCTTAGTGACGCGTCCCTGCAAAGATCCCGGCCGTAATTTTTCGACCATACATCACTCCAAGATTGTCCGTTCGCGCGATCCAAATGACACCGTACGCGTTACTGTACGTAACAAACAATTCTATTGACAAGAAGTTTGACGAGGAGTAGTTTGGCGCATCTCCCTAACCCGAACGTTTTCGCGTGACGCCTCGCAAAGTCTCGCGTCGACGAATAAGCCCACACGTCAGAAAACCTGGTGCTTCAGGAGTCTGCGAACGAAGGTTTAGCGGAATAGTCTTCGTTTACGCGTTCCTGCTCAACGCAAACCCGCGAGCTGCGGTCACGGAGTAGTGTGACCACAGCAATTGGCCCAAAACCCCAAGGCTGACATAGGAGCAAAAATCATGCAGCGTTTTAAGTATCTAGCCTTCTCGATTGCTATCCTCGTTCCCCTCGCGCTGGTCGCATTGCCAACAACCACCTCAAGTCAAAACCAGGGTCGCCGAGCACAAGGTCCACCCCGTTCACAAACCAAGTTCAGGAAAAAACTGAACGCGATTCCTAACCGGTACATTGTCGTGCTCGATGACGATGTTGCTGACGACAAAAGCCCACGTGAAGCTCGCCTGGAACGGGTGACGGAAATCGCTAACAGTCAAGCGCTCGCCGCCCTCGGGAGAGTCGACCATCTTTACGAAACAGCGCTAAAAGGATATTCGATTGAATTGCCGAACGAAGCTGCGGCTATTGCGATTAGCAGGATGCCGCGGGTCCAGTGGGTGGAAGAAGATGAGTATCTTCAACTCGGACAAACCCCCGCGTCACCTCAACCCAGTCCTCCTTGGGGCCTTGACGCTATTGACGGCACCCTACCCGCACCTACGCCCGATGCTACGGGAAGGACGAATGGTGGTTACACATTCAATGGAAACGGGACAGGTGTGAATGCTTACGTTCTGGATTCGGGCATCAATACGGCGCATTCCGAGTTCGGCCCTCCACCATTCTCGTCGCGTGCGGTGCAGGCTGCTGACTGCATTCGTAATAACGATTGCCGGAACGGACCACCATCCGCATTTCCCGATACGACCTGCGGAAATGGAATGCCGAATACCAGTAATAACGATTGCATCGGACACGGCACACACGTCGCGGGCATTCTCGGCGGCACCTTCGTTGGCGTAGCCAAAGCCGTAAATATCAAATCGGTCAAAGTTTGTGCACTCCGCAATCCACCGGTGTGTCCGGGCTCGGTCTTGGTCCAGGGAATTAATTGGGTGACCAGCGAACACGTGACAAATTCGGCCGCTCCCAAGGTTGTGAATATGAGTATCTACGGCTTTACCGGGACGCCTCCAAGCGCCGAGCGCAACTCTATTGATTTGGCCGTAAACAACTCAATCAACAGCGGAGTGACCTACGTAGTCATAGCAGGCAATGACAACCAGGACGCTCGCAATTTTTATCCAGCGGATGTTGCCGCGGCGTTGACGGTTGGAGCGGTTGATTGGACCGCCACTCGAGCCTCTTTTTCAAACTGGGGTCCCGGTGTCGACATTTGGGCGCCTGGCGTTTTTATTGTTTCAGCTCAGACCGGTGTCGGTGGGTCGCCGTTTACTGACTGTGCATTTTGGAATGGGACTAACACCTCCCAGTGCCGGAATTCCGGAACATCCCAGGCGGCTCCGCATGTTGCGGGCGCGGTGGCGATTTATCTGCAAAACCGAACGGGTTTGAGTAACTGCAACCCCTTTCCCATCACCGGACCCGCCCCCCAACAAGCGGCGAACCTCTCCACCTGTCCTGACAGAGTCAATCGGTACATCAAGGCCAATGCAATTTTGGACCGTCTGATAAACATCAACGGGACCGATGCAAACGGACAACCGGTTCTCTCGCCGAACAGGTTTCTGTGGAGTGTGACAGTACCAACGGCGCCAAACCCGATCGAGAGCCACCGCTTCTTTGTCTGGGGCCTGTATGCCGACATGCTCAATCGCGAGCCGGATAATGGCGGGCTCCAGTTCCATGTGAACCAGATCGAGACTTGCCAGGGGAACGCGGACTGCCTCAAGACCATGCGCGGCATTGTGGCCGCCAATTTCGTCCGCTCGCCGGAATTTGGCGGCAAAGGCGGTTACATCGCGAACCTGTTCAATATCGTCTTCGGCCAAAGACCGAAGACCCCTGCGGAGTTAAACGACACATCCAAAGTTGAGCGACCTCACTTCAACGAGTTCATCGCCGATTTGAATCTTCTGCCCGGACCCGATGCGCTGGTCAGCGCGCAAAAAACTGCACTCGCGCTTAACTGGCTCTCACGATCGGAAGTCCAGGCGATCCTGCCGAGCAACCTAACGCCCTCAGGTTTTGTCACGAAGCTCGAGACTACCGCGGGCGTGACGTTGGCGAACAGGCAGGCGCTGATCAACCAATTGACAGCGAACAACAACACTCAAACGCGCGCTGATGTATTGCGCGCCGTCGCGGAAAGCTCCGAAGTTGTCAACAAGTTCAACCTGCAAAACTTCGTGACGATGCAGTACATCGGGCATCTGCGTCGCGAGCCCGAGGATTGTCATAACAGTCCCGACCCGCCCAATTGCGGCTACATCTTCCACTACAACCGATTCGGCGGCGGGGATTCGGGCGCGATCCAGAATGCGATCACGCAGGGATTTATTGAATCACCCGAATACCGGCGTCGATTTGGACCGTGAGTTAAGTGGACCAGCGCTAGCAGTCGGCGACGGCTGCTAGCGCACCACCATTGTTACCACCCCCACAACCCAACGCCCCAACACGAGGAGTAAAACAATGCAGCGCCTTATGATTTTTGCAGTCGTGATCTTCATCGTCGCGCTTGTCGCATTACCGTCAACCACCTCAAGTCAAAACAATCGTCCCGAAAGAACACAGAGTTCCCGCCGTCCAGAGACCAAGTTTGCGAAGAGGCCGAACAAGATTCCCAACCGCTACATTGTCGTGCTGAACGACGATGTTGCCGCCGACGACAACCCGCGTGAAGTTCGACTGGAGCGTGTTACCGAAATCGCGAACCTTCATGCGCGGTCCTTCGCGGGTAAAGTTGATTACATTTACGAAACCGCGCTCAAAGGTTATGCGATAGAACTACCAAACGAAGCTGCGGCTGTGGCGATCAGCAGGTTGCCGCAGGTGCAGTGGGTCGAAGAGGATTACAGTCTTCAACCCCTCCAAACTCCGGTGTCACCTCAGCAAAATCCTCCGTGGGGACTCGACGTCCTCGATGGAAGCCCCTTCCCTTTACCTTCGCCGCCTACTTTTCCGCCCGGAACGACGACCGGTATCTACCAATTCAATGGAACGGGCACAGGGGTCAATGCCTATGTAATTGACTCAGGCATCAATACAGCGCATACGCAATTTGGAAGTCCGCCATTTGTGTCTCGTGCGACTCAGGCTGCTGACTGCATTCGTAATGTCGATTGCCGAACCGGGGCAGCGTCGGGATTCAGCGATGCGTTCTGCGGACCCAACCAGGGGACGTTTAATCTCACCAACAATGATTGTGCAGGACATGGCACAAAAGTCGCGGCCATTCTCGGCGGGAACACCTATGGCGTTGCGAAAGAAGTGAATATCAGATCTGTCAAAGTTTGTGTGACTGACTTTAATTTGGGGATCATGTGTCCGGTGTCGGCAGTGGTAGAAGGGGTTAATTGGGTAACAGCCCAGCACCAGACAGATTCCTCTGTACCCAAGGTCGTCAACATGAGTCTCGGAGCTTCCGGACCTTTCGGGCAGCAAAACAATGGCATGGATCTCGCCGTGCAAAATTCAATCAACAACGGCGTGACCTATGTGATCGCAGCAGGCAATTCCAACTCCGATGCGCGGTTTTTTCATCCTGCGGCTGTGGAAGCGGCGTTGACGGTTGGAGCGGTGGATTGGAATGCCAATCGCTGGGTACAAGACGCCACTTTTGGGTCGAACCTGGGTCCCGGTCTTGACCTGTGGGCGCCTGGCGTTCTTATTCAATCTGCTCAGACCGGGCAAGCCGGCGGCGCGTTTGGTGATTGTCATTTTTGGGATGGAACCAACACCGATGAGTGCCGGGACACCGGATCGTCCATGGCGGCGCCTCACGTTGCCGGCATGGTTGCGATGTATATGCAAAATCGAACGGGTTTGGGTAACTGCACCTTCCCCCTCGAGGGCATGAACGGGCCGGCGATACCATTCAACGCGAACCTCTCGACCTGCCCCGATAGAATCGCTCGGTACATCAAGGCCAATGCAAGGCGTGACAGCCTGACCAGCACCATCCACGCAACCGTTACTGGTCAGAACGGAAATCCCACGATGACTTTTTCACCTAATATGTTTCTCTGGAACATATCGGTGCCAACGCTTCCTAATCCGATGGAGAATCACCGGTTCTTCGTTTGGAGTCAGTACAGAGACTTCCTTAATCGCGATCCCGACTCAGGGGGCTTCAACACCTGGGTGCCGCAACTGTTCTCGTGCGCCGGTACGGATTGGCCATGCATTAACGCCAAGCGTATTCACATCGTGCGAGGCTTCATCGAGTCAAACGAGTTCAAGGCGAACTTTCCCAACCTCGCAAATCCCCCTTCACTTGCTTTGTATAATGAAGAATATGTGCGTCAGCTCTATCGCCGGCTGTTGCGAAGAGATCCGGACCAGCAGGGATTTGCTAACTGGGTGAACGTTTTGGCCAGCACTGGCGACTACGATCACGTGGTCCACGGTTTCATCAACTCAACCGAGTACCGCGTCAGGTTTGGTCCACAGTGATGAACATACTGGCGGGGTGATGTCGCATTGAACGGCGATGTCACCCCGCGGTTTGGGAGTTACGGCGAGATGGTTAACAGTCTTGGATCGCTTGCAGAGCCGCGCAGTTTCACCCGCACCTCGACAACTCCGGTAGGTACGTTATCGGGAAGCCTGACGACGATGTAAGAAGTGCTGAGTCCCGGAATCGAAAGCGTCCCCACATTCTCAACCGGCAAGTTAACGCCTCCCGCTTCGACAACCAGTACTGTCGGATCGATGAGATCGAGTTGCGTCAATCCGAGGTTGGAAGTCAACAGAATGATCCGGGTACGCTGATCGAGGCTGAGATTGCTGATGTTCGTCTTCGAGAATGGACCTCTGACGAAGGTAACTGAATCAACCGCAGCCGCATTGTTCGTACCTTCTTCCGCATAGATCACCGGTGGTAGCGTCACAGCCGCGGCCTGGTAGGCAACCACCAGGTTCGAAGCCGGTACGACGATCAAACCTTCACCGGCGCCCAGCCCCGCGAGCGGGAATGAAGAGTTGTGTTCGTCGGGAGGATTCACCGACGCACCCACATTGCCGGTCCATACATTCGCTCCCGTCGTTTCGTCGAGCGCGTACAACTTGCCGCTGACCGAACCCACGTACACTGTTCCATTCACGACGATCGGTGCTGAGCGAATGTTTCCGTCACCTGTGAACGACCACTTTAGTGTGCCGGTGCTGATGTCCCTCGCCTCAATCGTCGCTACGTTGAGGAAGAAACCTGTCGAGCCATGAAATGCCGGCGCCGTGACTGACTGGAACTGATCGACTTCGATACCGGTTCCGGAGTCGAGAGCGAAGTTTCCGAGGCTCGCGTCGCGAACGTAGAGACGTCCATTATGGAAGACCGCCGTCTTGCCGCCGCCGCCAAAACAGGTTGAGTTGTGATGCCAGATTTGCGTGCCTGTAGACGGACTGAAGGCAAACGCCTGATTGCATGCGTAGGACACGTAAACTCCGGTCGGTGTTACCGCCGGCGAACTGTGATCTCCGCCGCCCCCCAGCACGCTCCACTTCACGTTGCCGTCCGTTTCGTTCACACCGTAGAGAGTTTGCCAACCGGAAATGTAGACCGTTCCGGCAAAGGCGCTCGGCGGTGACGTGAACGTCTGGCCCCCAAGCTGTCGCGACCATTGTTGACTTCCATTCGTCGCATCAAACGAACGAAGTAGACCATCGCGATTGACTGCGAAGACGCGGCCGTTGTCGTAGGCAATGTTGGGGTAAACGCCGAGATCGATGGGTCCCCACACCGTCGCGCCGTTTGCGCTGTTGAGTGCGTAGAGATTCGTTCCCGCGACGACGAAGACCTTGCCCCCAGCAATCAGCGGATACGAGGTTGAGCTTCCGAGGTCGCGCGACCAGCGTTGCGACAGAGGCGGCGTGGTCGAATCGACTTGCGATCCACTGTGAACCGGATCGATTTGATAAGTAACCGATTGCCCGGTCGGAGTAGGCGTTGGGGTTGGCTGCGGTGGCGGGATCGTTACGTAGACAGCAGTCAATGTTTGATTGCTGCTCATCGTCACGCTTGTGGTCCTGAAGTTCGAGTGGTCGAAGCCATCTCGTTGCCACTTCAAAAAGTAGCTGTTGCCGCCGCCGTTGATGGGCGCTGTCAGAGTTACCGTATTGAACTGTCGATAGGTCCGTGTGAATTGAGTCGTGCCGCTGCCTACACCGTTAATGTCGTTCAGACCGACGGTGATAGGCACACCACTGCTCGGATTGCTCGAAGCGACCGTCAACGTGAACGTCGGTATCGGACCATACACCGCGGTCATCGTCTGGTCCGCGTCCATCGTGACACTCGTCGAGTTTGAAGTGGAGTAATCGGTGCCGTTTTTAAGCCACTTCAAAAAGATTACGTCGGAGCTCAAAGCGTTTGGTGCAAAGAGACTCACCGTCGTGAATTGGCTGTAGGTACGCGTGAACTGTGTAGTTCCGTTTGAGAGGCCATTGCTGTCGGCTGGAGCCACCTGCACGCTGATCCCGCTATTCGGGTTGGACGATGCGACCGTAAGCGTCTTCGGCACCGGCGCGCTCAAGGTCAACTGATACGTTCCGGTCGTGTCCGTCGAATCAAACGCGTTTGCCCAGATGGTGTAAGTACCGCTTACCGGCAGCGTAATGAAGCCGCTTCCGGGCGGGATGCGCGAGTTTGTTCCACCGCCGCCGTCGTCGTTTTCCGTCAGTACAGATCCATCCGGCCGGTTCATTATCAGGTAGGTATCGAACTGGCTCGAGGTCATCAATACCGAGACTTGCTGCCCGGCTGACGCGGTGAAACTGTAGGAATCGTAGAAAGTCCCGTCGCCGAGCGGACACGCACTCGTCGTCAGATTTCCGTTTACTGTTTGACCGATGCTGATGGGTGTGGGTGCACATGCTCCACCGCCGCCCTGATTGATGGTGAAGACCTGTCCGCCGACAACGATCGTGGCCGTTCGCGGTGCTCCGTTATTGCTCGCGACGGTAAACGTTACCGTTCCATTTCCCGCACCGTTCGCTCCGGAAGTGATCTGGACGAACCCACTGCTGGGCACTGCATTCCAGTTGCAACTGCCGCCCGCGTTTACGTTGAAACTGCCACTGCCGCCGGCGCTGGTGAAATTCTGGCTGGTCGAACTCAGCGACGTAACGCAGGCTGTGCCTTCCAAAAAGGCGGCCATGCTCGGGTAGCCGACGCTGAACCGGCCATAGACGTCCCACATATTTGAGGGACTCGCGTTACACGCGGACAAGCCTCCAGTAAGCGTTCCGATTAATCTTGGTCCACCCGCATCGTTTGGGTTGCCGATCCAAATGCCGGAACCGGACGATCCTGGTTCGGTGACGCCGGAACCCCAGTCAACGCGCAAGCATTGCTCCCCGGGCGGACAGTTACCCGCGAGCGGTTGACGCGCGGTACCGAACGAGATGCGTTTATGCGATCCCTGGGGATGGTGAATGCCCGTGCTCGGCGCCGTACCATTGAAAGCCGCTGTGTTCCAGCCTGAAAAAAAAAGCCCGTCAGGGATCGAGCCGGTCAAAAGCAGCAGAGTGAAATCGCTCGACGTTCCGGTCACGAGCAGGTTCGCGCCGTTTGTCGTAGCCGTGCCTCCCGGTGGTGAATCGCCGCTGTTGTAGTTCCAGTAGACGGTGGCCGATTGCGCTTCGGTTTGAGTGCTGATGCAGTGATTTGCGGTTATGAAGTACGGCTTTTGATCGTTGGCGGAATTGTTCAGCAGCGTGCCGGTGCACAAACCGATGAAACTTCCGGTGACAAAGTCGATCCGGCCCACGGACTTCGCCACGTTTAGCCAGTCCGTCGTTACCTCGAGTTCGCACGAGCCGGCCGCGTTGTCCTCGGACATGTCTTTGTAGACGTGACCAATCGAGAAAACTTTGAATGGAGTCTTGGCTAAGTTCGTTTTCTCCGGCGTGAAGTATTCGATGACGGCAGTGTCGCCACGCATTGGCGGCGTCCAGAAGGTGCCGTCTCCTGAAGGGCCGCGTCCTTCGTACGGGCCGTAGAATTCGCTTGGATTACTCAGCGAATAGACAAACACTCTCGCGCCCGCAGGCAGCGACATGTCTTTGAACTGGACTCGCACCGCAACCGCGCCCTCGGAAGAGACGCCCGCCACACGAATGTATCCTTCGCTTACCGTGTAAAGCTCGCTGTCCGATAGCGGGTCGAGCGGTGTGTCGAGAGACCGCACGACGCCAATGCGTAAATACTTCTGGTCCTTCTTTCTCTTTTCCTCACTCGGGTTTAGTGCGCCAAGTCTTTTGATCTTTCCGGTGCCGAGTTTTAGGTGGCCGTATTTGCCGGTGAACGGGACTTCGCCGCGTACAGCTTTCACGGCGGACGGGGTGTCGTCCTTCACTTTCGGCTTATTCGGCGCCTGAAAACCCGGAACGGACTGGCCGTAAGCCGCGGAAGCAAGCAACAGAAGCGAGAAAAATATGATTGCGGGGATGATGCGTGCGGTCGTGGAGCGGACGCACGATACGAGCCGGGGGTAAATTGTATGTAACGCCATCAGGAAACAAAGGCCAGCGGCTGGGGACCGCTCAGGTATCAAAATCGGACCAACGCGGAGAGGACGACAGCCGAGGCTGTAAATCCTGTCTCTTTAGTAAAGGTAACCACCTGAAAATGTCAAGGCTCAGGAGATCCAAACGGCCGGCGGCCCAACTCGCATTGGACCGCCGGCCGCTTAACCTACTTTCTTCCAACTAACCACGGTTGCGAGTCTGCTGCTGAGCTCACTCGAAAACCATCTATGGAGGCTTTGCCTAAGTCTGTTCGGTCGGCTTTGCCGCCCGATGTGCGGCGGGGCTCTCGCCCCGCCGTCTGGTAAATACTAAATAAACTCTCTTCCGGCGGGGCGAAGCCCCGCCTCACATCCCACGGCGAAGCCGCTTTAAAGGACTTGAGCAAAGCGACGACGTCCTATAACTAACCTGCTACGGACATAAACTCACCGGACGCCCGTTGTTGTAGTTATCGAGCTGAGTCCCGAGACAGTTTGCCGTATTCGCGTCTGCGGTCGTCAGCTTGGGCGTGTACGTGAGTCCGTCGAATTTGTACTTGCCGTTCAGTAACACGGCGCGATCGATATTCATGATCGTTGTGCCGTTGACACCCGCCCCCACAAAGCGATTGAGTTGGGCGCCTATCAGTTGGGCCGTCATGTTGAAGAGGGGATCGCTCGCCATCTTCTTCTTGCCGTCCACGGTCGACTTGTTGAGCAAGTTCACGGCTCTCGTACAATCCGTCGCGGGCTTGATGAGATCCGCCGTACTGGCGGGGTTACCCTTCAGGACCAGGTACCAGGTCGCAGCGTAGTTCGGCCAGAGTGAACCCGGGTTTTGCGCGGAGACCACGAGCCCGCCCGGCGGGTTGGTCGTGTTCTTACTGGCGAGTCCCAGCGAAAGATCGAGCATCGCTTTCTGGTTGCCACCGCTACACGACGACCAATTCTTCCAGAACCCGATGGTCAACGCGCGACCGCCCGGCGGCGGCGAGTTGTTGACCGTAAACGTTCTTGTCTGTCCGGGCTGCACGGTGAAATCGGCGCAGACCGTCAGGTTTACAACGTTCGGATTTGGAAGTGCCGGCGGGATCATGCTGTTCGGAACGAACAATGGCCCATCGCCGACGAGGTTCGTGTTCCATGCCGGGAATACCCACTCGCAGATCTGATAGGTCTGACCCGGAACGAGCTTGGTGGTGAAACTCACGTTTCCACTCGCATCACTGTTCTTCGATTCCAGAACGGTGCCGTCATCGAACGTGGACGCACCTTGCCGCAGCTCGAAGGTGAAACTTTGCCCGGCTGCGGGTGGCTGTCCGGCCACGGTCTTGAAGACCTGCGCCGAGCCTTTCTTCTTGTTTGTGATCGTGCAGGTCTTGTTTTGGGCCAGGGCCAACGAAACCGTGCCGTTCGCTGCGCAATCGCCGCCGAAGGTGGTGACGTAGTCAGCCAGATTTGTTCCAGTGCCGGCCGTTTCACTAACGGTGTGGCTGCCGGCATTAACAGGTACAAAGCCGGTGGAGCCGTTGTCGCCCACGTTCGCGCCGGTTCCGGCGGTGGCGCCGTCAATCCGCAGATTGAAGAGACCACTGTCGTTATCCGGTTGGAGATCCTTAATTACGCGCAACGTTGGCGAGATGTCGTCGTTGGTGACCGTACAAGTTTTGTATTGGCCAACGCCGATGGTGCCTGAGCAATCAGCCGAGAAGCTGGCTGCGTAGCCCGCTGGTCCGGTCTCAGTGACGTTGTAGCTGCCGGCGTCGAGCGTTACCTGCGTGCCTGGCGATTCGGCGCCTGCGAAGTTGCTCGGCGAATCGTTAGTGCCACCTGAGTCGAGCGTGAAGTTCGCTGCCGTAGCCGTGCCGCCGTTGTTGTTGACGACGTGCTTGATGACGATCAGTTTCGCGGGCTTGTCGTCGTTCGTAACGGTACAGGTCTTCGTCTGTCCGTTGGCGATGGTGCCGGAGCAGTAAGCCGAGAAGCTGGCGGTGTAACCCGATGGTCCAGTCTCGGTGACGTTGTAGCTGCCGGCGTCGAGCGTTACTTCAGTGCCCGGTGATTCGGCGCCCGGGAAGTTATCGGGTGAATCGCCACCGCCGCCGGAGTCGAGCGTGAAGTTCGCTGCGGTAGCCGTGCCGCCGTTGTTGTTGACCACGTGTTTGATGACGATCAGTTTTGCTGCCTGATCGTCGTTGGTGACCGTGCAGGTCTTCGACTCGCCGTTCTTGATGGTGCCTGAACAGTCAGCCGAGTAGCTGGCCGTGTAGCCTGTTGGGCCAGTTTCGGTGACGTTGTAGCTGCCGGCGTCGAGTGTTACGTCGGTGCCCGGTGATTCGGCGCCTGGGAAGTTGTCAGGCGAATCGCCAGCGCCGCCCGAATCGAGCGTGAAGTCCGCTGCCGCCGCCGAGCCGCCGTTGTCGTTGATGACGTGCTTGATGACGGTCAGTTTTCCTGGCTGATCGTCGTTAGTAACGGTGCAGGTCTTGGTCTGGCCGTTAGCGATGGTGCCGGAGCAGTAAGCCGAGTAGCTGGCGGTATAACCTGACGGGCCAGTCTCGGTAACGTTGTAAGCACCGGCATCGAGTGTTACGTCGGTGCCCGGTGACTCAGCGCCCGGGAAGTTGTCAGGTGAATCATTCGCGCCACCTGAGTCGAGCGAGAAGTTCGCTGCCGTTGCGGTGCCGCCGTTGTCGTTGATGACGTGCTTGATGACAGTCAGTTTTCCCGGCTGATCGTCGTTAGTGACCGTGCAGGTCTTGGATTGCCCGTTGGCGATCGAGCCTGAACAGTCAGCCGAGTAGCTGGCGGTGTAACCTGATGGGCCAGTCTCGGTAACGTTGTAAGCACCGGCATCGAGTGTTACGTCGGTGCCCGGTGACTCAGCGCCCGGGAAGTTGTCAGGTGAATCATTCGCGCCACCTGAGTCGAGCGAGAAGTTCGCTGCCGTTGCGGTGCCGCCGTTGTCGTTGATGACGTGTTTGATGACGATCAGTTTTGCTGCCTTATCGTCGTTGGTGATCGTGCAAGTCTTGTCGTCACCGGCTGCGAGCGTGATGGTGCCGTCCGCCGCGCAGTCACCGCCAATCGTCGACGTGTACGTGGGATCGGTCGTCTCGCTGACTGTGTGAGCGCCGACCGAGGAAGTGTTCTTCACACCGGAACTAACTGAATTGCCGTCAACAAACAGCGGGAAGTCACTTACCTGTTTCGTACCGCCGTTGTTGTTGACCACGATCTTCGTAACCGTGAGTTTCGGCTTCTTCGTGTTGGTGAAAGTACAGGTAACGGTCTCGCCGGCATCCAGATTGATTGAGCTGGGATCATCGGCGGGATGACCCAGGCTCGAGGTGCAGGTAGCCGTTGTCACATAGTTAGCGTTGGCTGCCTCACTCACTTGATACGTGCCGGGAACAAGGTCACCACTGTCCTTCGGAGTTGCACCGTCAGTCAGACTAAAAGGAGAGCCGTACGTAGTGGTGAAATCGAAGCTCGTCGTATCACCACCCGGCACTGTAACTTTGTCGACGATGATCTTGCCGAGCACCTGCGTGTTTACATAGGTACACGAGATCGACTGTCCTTCTTTCGGCGTGAAGCTCACCGTTCTGGTTCCGAGGTTGGTTGTAAGACTTCCTGTTCCCAGACCACCGTCTGTTTGTGAGCACGTGAGCGCCGTCAATGTGAACTTTGGAACCGCCGCGCTTGGATCTGACTCGGTGATTGTTCGTGCCGTGTCGTCGTTCAAACTAAAGTTTTTACTGTCAGGCGTTAGACCATCAGGCGGTGTAAGCGAGAATGCGCTGAGGCCGTTCCCGGTAGTCGTGTAGTTGAAGGTCTTGACCTGCGCGTTATCCGGGTTGGTTTCTTTTACGATAGTCAATGACACGGGAAAGAATACCGCGCCTGCTGATAACGAGCGGTCCTGGTTGCCGCCGGATCCGTTGAGCGCTTCCAGACGCATGTGATACGGCGATCCGGTTATGCTGATAGCCGAGTTAGTTGTTCCCCAATCGACTCTGGTAGCAATGTGGCCACCCCACGCCAGCACCGGATTCGTGACGTTTGCCGTAAACGTGATCGTAATAAACGTCGTGCTGTCTCCGGCGTAGCTGCCGTCGAGTGTATAGCCGGATACCGCCGTTATTGTTCCACCAAACAGGGAAAAGCTGCCGGGTATCTGCGTGATGTCATCCCCACCTCCGGGCACCTGGTTCTGACCGTTTGCAACTCTCGGATCCAAAGGAATGGGAAAAGTGTTTTCGGACGCGAGCAAACAACCGGCTACGCCCGAGCAAGGATTGTTGCCCGTGGTCTCTGTGCGGTCGTAGTCCGTCAAATAATCAAGCGCGTGTTTACCGCCTTTGGTGGTGTCGTAAGAGATCGTCAGTGTGTTGCTGGCGCCGATAGTGAGCTGGTCCATCTTCATGCGGTACGGCACCGAGTCGCCTTCTGCGTAGTGCGCCTTGGATTCGTTGACGTTTCCGTTCTGCCAGGCGTCGAGCGTACAGGGCACGGGCGCTGAGGCTGGACCATTACCGCACTGGTCCAAGTCGGCGTTTGCCGGATCCGTGAAAAATACCATCGCGAACAAACCGGAATCAGCGCCCTTCGCGCGTACCTCCAGCCAGGTGCCATGTTGTTCTTCGGGGTTCACGAGCCACGACGATTTAATCGCGCCGTCATTGTCGGCATAAACGTCCCACGGATCGTAGCCCGGTCCAACTTCTTGTCTTTGATCGTGATGGCGTACCTGCAAAGTCACTCGTTCGTGGGGCCGGAAGCCTGAGCCGCTAATGTTCACAGTCTCGCCGGGTTCGTAGTGCAATTTATCCGTCGACACAGTTGCTTCGTCGCCGTCTGGCAGCAGCGCATTAGTTAACGGCCGCAGCCGTGTATTAGCTGGAGATAATGGCGGGGTACTGCGCTTCCGCGGCGCGGGCTTCGGCTTCTCAGCTCCGCGAACGACGGCAATAGCTCTCTTGACGAAAGCACCGGCGGCGGATCTTGCGGTTGTGGATGAACCAACGATCGCGAGTCCGCAAGCGACTGTTATCAACAAGATGATTGAAAGTGTCCTACGCCTTCGTGAAGTCGACTGGGCGGAAATATAGTGGGAGCGTGTGATCATGGGGGCACTCCTTCGGCTCAAATGGGGGTGAAACTGCCAGGACATGGAATGATTGGTTCCATTGCGATTTGCGACAGAAGCTGATTCCGGCTTGCCGAAGACGCAAAAGCAGGCTTGGGAAAACGCGTTTCGGCCAACTGAAAGCGGGGGCGTGGTCAAGCGTGAGAGTTCGCCCGATCCGCGTCCTTAAACTTCCCTACGTTGAGAGGTCGTGGAGATGATATGTATGTTGCAGCAATCTTGCAAGTGAATTGTGTGTAAATTGCGGGAGGCAGAATCCTGCCTTTTTTACGAGGGTTTTCTGGGAGGATCCTGCTAGGAGGAAATCAGGTGGCTCGCACGCTATCAGCACCTTGGCAAGCTCGATCAGGGGCTGTATAACGGCGATTCAACCCATGGAACTACTCGAGCGCGGACTTTCTCCACCAGTTGCAAGACACACTGGCCGGGGTCAAACATGGACACGGCCGTGTTGCTCTCGTGAGTGGTGAAGCTGGAATCGGAAAGACTTCGCTCATCGAACAGTTCGTCGAAACGGCAAAGAACGAGTGTCGCGTTTTGTGGGATGCGTGCGACGCTTTGTTTACGCCGCGCCCGCTTGGGCCACTGCACGACGTCGCCCTCCAGATTCGTGGCAACCTGCTTACGCTGCTTGAAGAAGAAGCACCGCGGGCGACGATCTTTTCCGCCGTCTTCGAGGAGTTGCAGAGTCAGCCGTCAACACTGCTCGTTTTCGAGGACGTTCATTGGGCCGACGAAGCCACGCTCGACTGCTCAAGTTCCTGAGCCGTCGTATCAACAAACTCAATTCACTGCTCGTCATCACCTATCGCGACGATGAGGTCCGAGCGGATCACCCGTTGCGGCTTGTGCTCGGCGATCTGCCGCGTTCGTTTGTGAGGTCTGTTCGACTGCCACCGCTTACGCATGATGCGGTCGACGAACTCGCCGCGCGTGCGGGCAAACGCATCGACGATCTTTACGCCATTACGGCCGGCAATCCGTTTTTTGTGACCGAGGCACTCGCCGGTCAGGATCCGGGCGTGCCGGTGTCGGTGAGCGATGCCATGCTCTCTCGGCTCGCGCGATTGACGCCGGCGGCTCGTGCCGTGGTCGAGCTGGTTTCGGTTGTGCCCAAGAAGGCGGAGCTAAGGTTGTTCGACGAAAGCATTAAACCCACGACCGCCGCCTCGGCCGATCTACTCGGCGCGCGTCGAGGCCGCGTGGCTCGCAGGCGACGTCGATCAAGTGGTTACCGAGTCTGAATCGATCCTGGAGCTTGCCAGGGGTTTCGACGATCCCTGGCTGCACGGCGAGTTTGCGTTCTGGTTATGGCGCGCCGGCGTTAATCGAACGATCGAAGACGAGATGGCTGAACCTTATGCGCTGCAAATCGCGGGAAACTGGCGCGCTGCTGCTGATCGTTGGAAAGAGATCGGCTGCCCGTATGAGGAAGCAATGCGCTTTCCGACGGCGACGAAGCGGCCCAACTCGAGGCGCCCGCTATCTTCGAAAAACTCGGCGCGACTCGGGCGGCGGAAAGACTTCGCCAACAACTGCGCACAACGGGGGTGCGCGGCATTCCTCGCGCCATTAAAGGACGACGAAACACGGATTTATGGCACGGTTGGGCCACTCGAGCCGGTGCCTTTCATCATCTCGTCACGCTTGGCTTTGAACTCTGATCCCGGTTTCCATTCGGGATACTTGTCGCCTTGCGCCACTCGATATCCGATCATCGTCAGCAACTGCGCGTCGTCGACCGCGCCCGTGAGATCCCAGTCAGGCTTAATCTCGTCGGAAACTTTGTGATAGTCGTTGTTGGTGTATTCGTCGCGCTTCTGTTTGCTGAACGCCGAATCTTTCCCTTCATAGTTGATCCCGGAATCGGTGTAGAGCGCCGGCACCCCCTGTTTCGCAAACTCGAAATGATCCGAGCGGTAGTAAAACCCTTTCTCTGATTCCGGATCGGGATTCACCACTCGTCGCTGTGAAGTAGCAGCTTCACGCAGCAGATCGATCAAGGTGCTGTTGTCGTCGCCGACCATCGTGATGTCGGTGGTCCTGCCCCATTGATTAACTCCGTCCATGTTGATGTTCGCGAGCGTCTTGTTCAGCGGATACAGAGGATTCTCAGCGTAATACTTCGCGCCGAGTAATCCTTTTTCTTCGGCTGTGACTGCAAGAAACAAAATCGATCGCTTGGGAGGTATGGCGAGTTTCGTGAATGCTTCAGCAATCTCGAGCAGTTCGGCAGTGCCTGAGGCGTTGTCGAGTGCTCCATTGTAAATCTGATCGCCGGGGAGTTTTGGATCGCGTCCGAGGTGGTCCCAGTGTGCCGTGTAGATCACGTACTCGTTCTTCAGCGTTGGGTCCGATCCTTCGAGCTTTCCGATGACGTTATTCGAATTGATTTCACGTAGCGTGTTTTTGACGGTCATGTTTGCCTTTGCATTGAGCGCAACAGGCTTGAAGTCTTTCGAGAGGGCGGCCTTTTTCAGCGCGTCAAAATCCTGGCCGCTGGCGGTAAACAATTCCTTTGCGCGCTCGGTGGTGATCCATGACTCCACCGCAGCGCGGCCCATGTTCTTGTCGGGTGTCTGAATATCGAAGTTCTCGCGCGACCAACTTCCGGAAACAACTTCATAGGGATAACCAGCCGGGCCGGTTTCGTGGATGATTACTGCCGCAGCGGCGCCCTTCTCGGCGGCAATTTCGTACTTGTAGGTCCAACGGCCGTAGTACGTCATCGCCTTGCCTTTGAATATCCTGTCGTCCAACTTTGACGGATCGCTCGCGTCAGGAACTTGCGGATCGTTGATCAGCATCACGATCGTCTTGCCGCGTACGTCCAAACCTTTGTAGTCGTCCCAGCCATACTCTGGCGCTACCACACCATAACCAACAAAGACGACATCGGAATTCTCGACCTTCGATTCAGGAACGAACCGGCGCGAAACGGCGACATAGTCTTGCGGGAACGTCAGGTTTATTTGCTTGCCACCAACGTTGAATGAAGCGGTGGGCGCGCCGGTGAATCCAACGAGAGGGACCTTCTGAACAAACGTCCCATCGGGATTTCCGGGCTTCAAACCCAGGCGTTGATACTGTTCGGTCAGATACTTGACGCTAAGCTCCTCGCCCTTTGTTCCCGGGCCACGACCTTCGTACTCCTCCGCTGACAAAACTTTGATGTGTTGCATGATGTCGTTGGCAGTGATCGAGTCGAAGGCGGGCTTCAACTCGGCTGCAACTGAGCTGCTGGCTGCGGGGAAGTTCGTATTCGTGTTGGTTGGAGTGTTGGTACAGGCGAGTGCAAACCCAAGCATCGCAGCGACCGGCACCAGCGCATAGATTCGCTTCTTCATCATCGATAGCTCCTCGGTTCCGTTGTTCGATTTGATAGATGTTTTCTATGCCGAAAGGTGGGCCGCAGTCAAACTCATAAGAGCTTTGGCGGGGCGCAGACCGTTAGCCCGAAAAGACTTCCCCACATCTCGAGCGCTGCTCCTGCTTCAAGACGAAGGCTGTAAACTTTTATGCGCCGACAGCGAGGCGAGTTAGTCCACGGAGCCGGCCTGAAATCGCCCGGCGTGGCTACTTGTTAGTCGGCAACAGCGAGGCCTGTCTACTTCTTCGCCGGGAACAACGACACCTTCACGTAAGCCGACGTGTTCAAGTACGTCTTCGCGGCTTCTTTGATCGCGGCGGCGTCGAGCTTCTTGTAGAACTCGGGAATCAGCCAGATGCCGGCGGGATCGTCGCCGTGAAAATAGCGCAGCGAGATCTGGTTCAGTAGATATCCATTCTGTTTGCTGTTCGTCTCGAACTCACGCAGCAAAGCCTCTTTCTCATCCGTCAGTTGCTTCTCGCTTGGTCCTTCGTTCTTGAACTTCTCGATCTCAGCAAACACCTGCTTGATCAGGTCGTCAGTGCGGTCGGGCGCGCTGCCGAACTGAATCGAGATCGAATACTCAGACCGCGGATACTTCTGGTATCCATCATTTACGCTGACGCTGTACGTGCCGCCGAGCTCTTCGCGCAGCTCCTGGAGCAGCCGCATCTCGAGTATCTCCGCCATCGCGCGCAACGTCACCCGATGCTCCTGATCGAAAACGAATGGACCATCGAACACAATCATTGACAAACTCTTCGGCTCGATCCCTTTCTCGACGCGCTTCTCAATCACGCCCGTCGGCGACTTCACACCAACATCTTTCCACGTCTCTTTGCGCTTCAACGAAGGCAACGACGCGATATAACGCTCAACCAGCGGCTTGAGCATCGCTTCGTCAAAACTGCCGACGAAGTAGAACGTGAAATCACTCGCATCCGCAAAACGGTCCTTATAAAACGCGAGCGACTTGTCGAGGTTCCACTTGTCAATCGACTCAGCAGTCGGCCGTTGCCGCCGCGGATGGTCCCCGTACAGCGCCTTCGTTAGCTCGTTGTAAAACTCAAACTCCGGCACGACGCTTTGATTCGCGAGCAACGTTTTCATCTGCGTCGCCTGAACGGCGAACGCGTCCGCATCGGCGCGAGGCTGCGTGAACCGCAGGTAGATGAGCTGAAACATCGTCTCGAGATCTTTGCGCGAACTCTGCCCGGTCAAGCCTTCTTCGAGCTCGCTGATGTACGCACTCGCCGACGCCACTTTGCCCGTCAACATCTTCCCAAGCTCGATCACGTTGAACTTCCCGAGACCACCCGCCGAGATGACTTGTGTCGCGGTGCTGGCCGGAATGTAATCCGCGTCGCTGGCGAGTGAAGTTCCACCGGGACTGGTCGCGCGAAACAGGATCTCATCCGCCTTGAACGTCGTCGGCTTCAGCACAACTTTCGCGCCGTTGCTGAGTTGCCAGATCGTCAGACCAGCCTTCTCGTTTGTACTGACGTTCGTGATCTTGCCGGGCGACGGTAACGCTGACGTTTCGATAAGCGCCGTCGATGCGACCGCGTCGACGTACGCCTTCAGTTCCGCCGGGGGCGGCTCTTTGATGATCGCCGCGAGCTTTGCTTCGTCGGGTAACGCGACGCCGGCCTTGTCGGGCGCCGTCAACACCACGAGACGATTCTTGGTAGTTTCCGGAAACCAGTCGCGCGCCAGCTTGTTGATCTCGGCGAGCGTAATCGTCGGCAGAAACCGCTTGTGCAATTCGTACTCGTCATCGGCGCTCGGCAGCGTCTCGCCTTGCAGGAAGTTGCGAATGTACTCGGCCGCCTTCGCCGAGGACTGCGTGTTCTCTTTCTCCGCCACGTATTGCTCGTAGGAACGCAGGATGTTCGCCTTCTGGCGCGCGAGTTCGGTCTCGGTGAACCCGAAACGCGCGACTCGTTCCGCCTCGGTGCGCAACGCGCGCAATCCGCGTTCGATTCCGTCGTCTTTCACCAGCGCCGACAGAAATGCGATGTCTTTGCTGCGCGAGAGAAAAGCGCCGCGACCGGTGAAGCCGAAAAGAAACGGCGCATCAGGCTTCTGCGTCATCTCCGAAAAACGCGCGTTCAGCATCGCGGAAAAGAGACGGTCGACGGTCTTCTGCCGGTAGACGCCGATGGTGCCCTCTTCCTCCGCGGGCAATAACGTGTTGATCTCAACGCTCGTATTCGTCGTCTCTTTGTCGGTGATGATCGCGAAACCGGTATCGGTGCGATCGGGCACGTCGTAAGTCGGACGCGGCTTTGGGTTCGTCGCCGCAGGCAGGGAAGCGAAGTGCTTATCGATCAGTTTTTGGATCGCAGCTTTGTCGAAATCCCCGACCGCAACGACGGCCATCAAATCGGGCCGATACCAATCTTTATAAAACTGCACCAGTCGCTCCGGTTTGCCGTGTTGGATGATCTCCGGCAACCCGATCGGAATTCTCTCCGCGTAACGCGAACCCTTGAACACGATCGGAAACAGGCGTTCAGTAGTACGCATGCCGGCGCCACGGTTGCCGCGCCACTCTTCGAGCACGACGCCGCGTTCCTTCTCAATCTCGGCGGGCTCAAACGTGACGTTGTGCGCCCAGTCTTCAAGCACTTGAAACGCACGATCGAGCGCCTCGGGTTTGTCAGTCGGGACCTGGAGCATGTAGACGGTTTCGTCGAAACTCGTGTACGCGTTCAAGTCCGCGCCGAAACGCATGCCGAGCGATTCGATGAACGCGATCAGATCGTGCTTCGGGAAATTCTTCGTGCCGTTGAACGCCATGTGTTCGACGAAGTGGGCCAGGCCGCGCTGATCGTCGTCTTCGAGAACGGATCCGGCTTTCACCACGAGTCGAAGCTCGGCGCGTTTCTCCGGTTTCTTGTTCTCGAGAATGTAGTACCGCAATCCGTTCGGAAACTTGCCCATCGTGATCGCGGGATCGACGGGCATCGGTTGATTCAGTTGCGGTGTCTGGCTGGCGGCCGAAAGACACACTGCGGCGACGAAGAGGAGGATCGAAAGGATCCGTGTAAAGAATTTAGTTTTCATTTAGGCAAAATCACGATTGAGGATGAACGACAAAGAGTGACCACGCGCCGTCCAGCCTTCTTTGGAATAAGCAATGGGGAGATCGACCGAGCCGCTATTCTCATTAGTCCAGGCGCTGCCTGAGACCTGTTCGCACCGGAGCAGGTAGTGCTCGATGCCGGTGAATACGCTACGCCAGTACCCGCCGTAGACCGTTCGATAAACAACTCCATCGACCTCGACATACACTCGCTTGCCGCTGATGATCCGGTAGTTGATGCGGCCAAGCAGATCGAGGAGCCGGCATTGATCGAAGATGCTCGCATTGGAGGCAGACATCGAACCGGTAAGGTCAGGATCGTCGTCGTCACGCCATGCTTCAGGTTTGTACATCGGGTACCCCGTAGTCTGGAGGCATTATATTCCTTAAATCCGTCTTTAAGGAACCCGTTTTGCAGCATACAGCCCCATGAAAATAAAATTGATTTTTCCTCCGTTGCCAGGGACGAACACTACCTCCTCCTCATTGTTCGCGCCGAACGTGAACTTCCGCTCGCCCGTCTTCGTCATCTGGTGCTCGCTGCCGTCGACCTTGACGAACAGCTCATGCGGGTGGTCTCCATTCGTGTTCTTGATTATTCTGCTATTAACATAAAGTCAAGAGTCTTGTGAGGAGACGGTTGCCGGCACACGTGAAACAGGAATTCAGACCATTTTTTCGTGCGACGTGCCTGTTGGGCGTGGCCCTGCTCGTGTTTACGGCGTGCAACCGTTCGCCGGCGGTATCAAGGGGTGTGACTGAGATGAAGGCTGGTCCAATTGTGTACGTGGCGTTGGGAGATTCGACCGGCGCGGGAGTTGGCGCGCGGGATGGCGGGTACGTTGCGCGGCTTTTCAATCGCTTGCTGGAACAGCGTGCCGGATCGGAGCTCGTGAATGTTTGCGTGAGTGGCGCGACGACGGCGGACGTGCTGCGCGGGCAGTTGCAACGCGGCGTCGATCGATCACCCGACCTCGTGACGTTGGGGATCGGCATCAACGACATCGGCCACGGTTTCACGATCGAACAGTTTGCGAAAAACTACGACGAGATCCTGACGACGCTCAAGCAGAAGACGAAAGCCACGATCGTCGTCACGAACATTCCCGACGTTTCGAGCGCCCCGCGCATTCCCGCTTCGCTGCGCGCCGAGTACCAACGCCGGATCGAGAGTTTCAATCAGCGTCTCGAAGAGATCGCGCGCACTCACGAAGTACCGATCTTCGACGTCTTCACGATCACCAGCCGCGAGCTGCCGTCGCATCCGGAGTATTTTTCAGCCGACGGCTTTCATCCGTCCGACGCCGGTTACCAACTGTGGGCCGACCAGATGTGGCCCACCCTGGCGGGCGTGATCAGCGCAAACTGACCTAGCCATCCGAACCCTACCTCGGCTAAAATCCGCGGAAAAAATCGGTGAGAAAAAGCAGGGCAACAACAGGCTAAACACAGTAAACGCGAAAATTAGATTTCTAAGGGAGGCCGCATGGCTGAACCAGGGACCGCAGTCCAGCGGGGTCGGTTCGGCGCATCGATGCGACGCGATGCGTGGTGGGTTGAGCTTGTGCCCGTCATCGTGGTCCTCGGCGGCTTCGGCATCTACGCCACCTGGCGCGCGTTTGAAAACAACTTCTACGAATGGGGACCATACCTGTCTCCGTTCTATTCGCCGCTCATCAAACCACGCTGGTGGCCGTTGTCACCCGCGCTGCTCAACCTCGGTGGTCCACTCGGTTTTCGCGCGACCTGTTACTACTACCGCAAGGCTTACTATCGCGCGTTCTTTCTCGATCCGCCGGCGTGCGCAGTCGGCGAGGGACGCTCGCATCGCTATCGCGGCGAGACGGCGTTCCCGCTGATTCTGCAAAACCTGCATCGTTACTTCCTCTACATCGCGCTCATTTTCCTGATCATTCTCTGGTACGACGCGATACGCGCGTTCTGGTTTGACGGCGGGCTTGGCATCGGCATCGGTTCCCTGGTTCTGCTCGCGAACATCATTCTGCTTTCGCTTTACACGTTCTCGTGCCATTCGCTGCGACACATCGTCGGCGGCAAAGTCGATTGCTTTTCGTGCGTCGCCCTCGGTGGTCCACGACACAGCGCGTGGAAAGGTCTGAGTTTTCTCAACGAACATCACATGCTGTTTGCGTGGTTGAGTTTGTTCTCGGTCGGTCTCGCCGATTTGTACGTGCGACTGGTCGCGAGCGGTACGATCCACGATTTTAGATTACTGTGAACGAGAAGTTCGAGACTCACGAACACGACGTGCTGATCATCGGCGCAGGAGGCGCCGGACTGCGCGCCGCGATCGAAGCGTTGGGCCATGATGCGAGCGTCGCCGTCGTGTGCAAGTCGTTGCTCGGCAAGGCGCACACGGTGATGGCGGAAGGCGGCATCGCAGCCGCGATGGCCAACGTCGATGCCGCCGACGACTGGCGCACGCATTTTCGCGACACGATGCGCGGCGGAAAGTTTCTCAACAACTGGCGCATGGCTCAGATTCACGCGCAGGAGGCGCCGGATCGCGTGCGCGAGTTGGAACAGTGGGGTGCGCTGTTCGATCGCACGAGCAGCGGCGACATTCTGCAGCGCGCGTTCGGTGGACACACGTACAAGCGCCTTTGTCACGTCGGCGATCGCACCGGGCTCGAGATGATTCGCACGTTGCAGGACCGCGGCGTTCATCTCGGCATTGACGTTTACATGGAATGCGCCGTCACTCGCTTGCTGAAGGACGGCGATCGCATCGCGGGCGCGTTCGCTTACTGGCGCGAGACGGGACGGTTCGTCGTCTTCAAAGCGAAGTCTGTGGTGATGGCGACGGGCGGCATCGGCAAAGCGTGGCGCATTACGTCGAACTCGTGGGAGTACACGGGCGACGGCATGGCGCTGGCCTACGACGCGGGCGCTGAACTCATCGACATGGAGTTTGTGCAGTTTCATCCGACGGGAATGGTTTGGCCGCCGGGCGTGCAAGGGATACTCGTCACCGAAGCGGTGCGTGGCGAAGGCGGTATCCTGCGCAACAAAGAAGGCGAACGGTTCATGGAGCGTTACGATCCCGAGAAGATGGAACTGTCGACTCGCGATGTCGTGGCGCGCGCAATTTACACGGAAGTGCGCGAAGGCCGCGGGACGGAGCACGGCGGCGCGTATCTCGACATTTCACACAAACCGGCGGAGTATGTGAAACGAAAACTCCCCAGCATGTATCACCAGTTTCGGGAACTTGCGGATGTCGACATCACGCAGGGACCGATGGAAGTTGGACCAACGTGTCATTACATGATGGGCGGCATTCGTGTCGACGCGGAGACTGCGCAAGCGACGGTGCCGGGTTTGTTTGCAGCCGGTGAAGCAGCGGCCGGATTGCACGGCGCGAATCGGCTCGGCGGCAATTCGCTTTCCGATCTGCTCGTGTTCGGGAAACGCGCAGGCGCCGCCGCTGCGGAGCATGCGAAGCGATCCGCGCCCGTGAACATCGACGGCGGCGACGTCGAGAAGGCGACGCGCGAGATGCTCGAACCATTCGAGCGTGCCGATGGGGCCAGTCCATACCAGATTCATCGCGAGCTGGAAGAGGCGATGCAGAGTTACGTCGGCATCTTCCGCAACGAAGACGATCTGCAGAAGGGACTGTCTGCGTTGGACCAGTTGAAACAACGTGCTGCGCGCGTGAAAGTCGAGGGTTCGCGTTTGTTCAATCCTGGCTGGCACCTGGCGCGCGATCTGAAGTCGATGCTGACGGTTTCGGAAGCGGTCGCGCTGAGTGCGCGCGAACGGAAGGAGAGTCGCGGCGCGCACAGCCGAATCGATTTTCCGAAGTACGATGAAACATGGGCCAAGCAGAACAACGTGATCGTGCGTGATGGCGATCAGATGCGGCTGAAACAAACGCCCATCGCCGATCCACCACCTGACTTGAAAGAACTAATCAATGGCTAACGCGACGTTCAAAATCTTCCGCGGCGATCGGAACGGCGGCGAGTTGAAGCAGTACGAAGTGCCGGTCGCGCCCGGAATGGTCGTGCTCGACGCTTTGCACCACATCCAGGGACACGCTGCGCCGGATCTCGCCGTGCGCTGGAACTGCAAAGCCGGCAAATGTGGCTCCTGTTCCGCGGAAGTAAACGGGCGTCCGCGTTTGACCTGCAAGACGCGTCTCGACGATCTGCCGCTGGCGGAACCGGTGACAGTCCAACCGATGAAGAGTTTTCCGGTCATAAAAGATCTGGTGACTGACGTCTCGTGGAACTATCGCGTCAATCGCAAGATCCCGCCGTTCAGCGCGCCGCCGGACGTCGAGTGGAAAATGGACCAGCGCGACGTCGATCGCGTGCAGGAGTTTCGCAAGTGCATCGAGTGCTTCCTGTGCCAGAACGTTTGTCACGTGCTGCGAGATCACAGCCGCGGAGAACAGTTTGGCGGCCCGCGTTTCTTCGTGCGCGTCGCCGGACTCGAGATGCATCCACTCGATAATGTCTCGCGCACGCCGTTGTTGAAAAGCGAGCTCGGCATCGGCTTCTGCAACATCACGAAGTGCTGTACCGAAGTTTGTCCTGAAGGAATTCATATCACCGACAACGCCATCATCCCGTTGAAGGAGCGCGTGGTTGACGACTATTACGATCCGGTCCGCTGGTTCCTGCGCAAACTGAAAGGAAAGAAAAATGGAGCTTAAACTCAAGCCGATATCACAGGCCGGAATCAGCGAGGCCCTCACGAAGGTGGAGCTCTATCGCAACCTGAACGAACCGGGCGAAGCCGAATCGATCTGCCGCGACATACTCGCCGTCGAACCAACCCATCAGGACGCGCTGCGGTTACTCGGACTCTCAATCACGGACCAGTTCAAAGGCGACACTACAGATCGATACGCCGAGGCGTCGAAGGCATTCCGGGCGCTTTCAAGCAATTATGAGCGCACTTACTACTGCGGACTCCTGCACGAACGGAAAGCAAAAGCGCAGTTACGCGCCGGGCTTCCGCCGCCGACAGTCAAACCCACGTTTGAAGAAGCGATGAGGTACTTTGAAGACGCTGAAAAAATGCGGCCGCCTGAGAACGACGACGCGATCCTGCGCTGGAACCGTTGTGTGCGTCTGTTGCAGAGTCTGATTCCGGAGGCGTGGGAGAAGGGGATGGACGAAGTCGAGGTCGACGATGGCCCACCCGTTAATAGGTCTCCGTTTTCCGCGGTCTGAACGAGGCTTTGCACAAAAACCTTTCCGCAGTCTGAAGACGGCTTTGCCCAAAAACCTCTTCGCGGTCTGAAGACGGCTTTGCACAAAACCTTTTCGCGGTCCGAAGACGGCTTTGCACAAAAACCTTTTTCGCGGTCTGAAGGCGGCTTTGCACAAAAACCTTTTTCGCGGTCTGAAGGCGGCTTTGCACAAAAACCTTTTTCGCGGTCTGAAGGCGGCTTTGCACAAAAACCTTTTCGCGGTCTGAAGGCGGCTTTGCACAAAAACCTTTTCGCGGTCTGAAGACGGCTTTGCACAAAAACCTTTTCGCGGTCCGAAGACGGCTTTGCACAAAAACCTTTTCGCGGTCTGAAGGCGGCTTTGCCACAAAAACCTTTTCGCGGTCTGAAGACGGCTTTGCACAAAAACCACTCACGCAAGTGAGTGGATCGTTAATTTCAACCTATCTCCTCGCCTACGCAAACTCTATGAATCCCACCAACGCGAGTTGGTGGATCGTTCATTTTAAGCCCCTTGAAAGATGCTGCAATTGAAAAATCCACCAACTGACGTTGATGGGATTTCTAAGTAGACGGTAACTGTTATGTAGGTAGTAACTAAACGTATCCACCCACTGACGTGGGTGGGATTTCCACTGACGTGGGATTTCCACTGACGTGGGATTTCCACTGCTGTGGGATTTCCGCTGGCGTGGGATTTCCACTGAGGTGGGATTTCCACTGACGTGGGATTTCCACTGACGTGGGATTTCCACTGACGTGGGATTTCCACTGGTGGGGGATTTCCACTGGCGTGGGTGGGATTTGGCAGACCTCAAGAATGTTAATCTCTGCCACGGGTGCGCTTCTTAATCGCGTCGGCTAGAATGCGCCGTCGATGCCCCTGGCCCCCAAAACACAACTCGGTCGCTACGAGATCCGCTCGCTGCTGGGCATTGGCGGCATGGGTGAGGTGTACCTGGCCCAGGACACCAGCCTGAATCGACGAGTTGCGTTGAAAGTTCTGCCTCCGGAAGTCGCTTCAAATCAGGACCGCATGCGCCGTTTCAAACAGGAAGCGAGCGCGGCAGCGTCGTTAAATCACCCGAGCATCGCGCACATCTATGAGATCGGCGAGTTTGACGGACTAAATTTCATCGCCATGGAGCTCGTCGAAGGCTCGACGCTTCGCATGAAGATTCACGACGAAGGCGAAGATCTCTCGAAACTTCTGCGCGCGCTGCAACATGTCGCCGAAGGACTGGCGAAGGCGCACGATGCGGGCATCGTCCATCGCGATCTCAAACCCGACAACGTGATGATCACGTCGGACGGTCACGGCAAGATCCTCGATTTTGGTCTCGCGAAGCTGGTCGAACCGCAACCCCGGTCGACGAGCTTCAGCGAAGAGCCCACGATCCTTCAGCACTCGACGCCCGGCATCATTCTTGGGACAGCGGGTTACATGTCACCGGAACAGGCGCAGGGCAAGACGAAAGAGATCGATCATCGCTCCGACATTTTTTCGTTTGGCTGCATTCTGTTTGAAGCAATCACCGGTCGTCGCGCGTTTGCGGGCTCTGACACGATCGACACGCTCAACAAGATCATTCGCGAGCCGGCGCCTTTGATCGGCACTTACAATCCCACCGCGCCCGCCGACCTGCAGCGCATCGTGCGTCGCTGCCTCGCGAAGGATCCGAACGATCGTTATCAAAACATCAAAGACGTCGCGATCGAGTTAAAAGAAATCCGGCGTGAGCTACAGGAGAGTGCGACGGAGGCGCCGTCTTCATCCGCGCGCGACGCGCAGACGTTGTGGAACTCTGAAACGACCGTGGTCCAGAATCAACCAACTGCCGCGCCGCCGAGTTCGGCTTCGACTCGCGCTTCCAGCGCGGAGTTCATCGTCAACGAGATCAAGCGGCACAAGTTCGCGAGCGTTGCTGTGGTTGTGATCGTTTTGCTCGTGGGCGCGGCGGTCGCGTTTGGGATTCGGTCGTATTTGCACGCGGACAGCACGGAAGTTGCGGTTGAGTCGATCGCGGTCGTTCCGTTTGTGAATCAAAACAAGGATCCGGGCGCCGATTGGATCTCCGATGGTCTCACCGAAAGCATCATCAATAATCTGACGCAGCTTCCGAATCTCAAGGTCATCGCGCGCAGTTCCGTGTTTCGTTACAAGGGCCGGGAAGACGATCCGCTGACCATCGGCAAGGAGCTCGGCGTGCGCGCCGTGCTGACGGGCCGCGTAATGCAACGTGGCGACACGATGCTGATCAGCACCGAGCTGGTCGACATTCGCGATAACAAGCAACTCTGGGGCGAACAGTACGAACGCAAGCTTGCCGACATGCTTTCGGTGCAGCGCGAGATTGCGCGCGAGATCACCACCAACCTGCGGCCGACGCTCTCCGGCGTCGATCGGTCGCGCATGGACAAGCAGTACACGGTGAATGCGGAGGCGTATGAGCTTTATCTGAAAGGACGCTTTTACTGGAACAGGCGCACGTCCGCTGACTTCCAAAAGTCAATCACGTTTTTCGAACAGGCGATCGCGAAAGATCCGAACTACGCGCTGGCGTATTCGGGTCTCGCCGACGCGTACACGCTTTTGACTGTCTACAGCAGCATACCGCCGCGAGAAGTGATGCCGAAGGCGAAACAGGCCGCACTCAAAGCGCTCGAGTTGGACAACAACCTCGCCGAGGCCCATGCTTCATACGGTCAGGTCGCGATTTATTACGACTATGACATGGCGACTGCGGAGAAGGAGTATCGTCGGGCCATCGAGCTCAATCCGAACTACGCCACGGCCCATCAGTGGCTCGCCGAACATCTCTCCGTACTGAAGCGATTCGACGAAGCGTCTGCCGAAATTCAGCGGGCACTCCAGCTCGATCCAATGTCGCTGATCATGAACCGGATCTACGCCGACATATTCGTCGACGCGCGCCGCTACGATGAAGCGATCGCGCAGTACAAGAAGACGCTGGAACTCGATCCAAATTTCCCGACGACGCATTTCTTCCTCGCTCGCACTTACGAAGCGCAGGGTAAGTACGATCAGGCCGTTGCTCAGTACGAGATTGCGGGACGAGTGTCAGGTTTGCCGCCCGAGGTTCTGGCCACGGCGAAGCGCGTCTATGCGAAGTCCGGTTGGAAAGCATATTTGCAGGAGAGCCTGGATCAGTTTCTGAAGCAGCCCGCCGCGCGCCGGTTTCCGCCGTTTGTGATTGCGGGCTACTACGCGCGGCTCGGTCAGAAAGAGGAAGCGCTTTCGTGGTTGGAAAAGGGGTACGAAGAACGCGATTTCCGAATGACGCTGATCGACGTGTCATGGGAGTTTGATGGTTTGCGATCCGATCCGCGATTCGTTGAGCTAGTGCAAAAGATCGGCCTGCCGCAGTAAAATCCGTGTAAAAGTGCGTCAACTATTTGCCGTCATCTTGTTCATACTACTCTGCGCTTCGGTGCCTTACTCGCAGACTGCCGATCAGGACGACGTCATTCGCGTCGAAGCTGACGTCACTAATCTGCCGTTCACCGCCGTCGATAAAGATCGACGCTTCATCACGACGCTCCGCGCCGAAGACGTGCGCGTGCTCGAAGATGGTGTGCCGCAGCAGGTCTTCACGTTTCAGCGCGAAACGGATCGTCCGCTGGCGATCGCGTTTTTGATCGACGTGAGCCGATCGCAGGAGTACACGCTGACGGATGAGAAAGCCGCGGCGCGATCGTTTATCGAGAATGTGTTTCAGTCGAGCCGGGACCTGGTAGCGATCATTCCGTTTACCGGGTTGGCGTACTTGGAGCAGGAAATGACGCGCGACGTGTTGAGTGTTTACAAGGTGCTGCAGCGAGTTGAAGTCGCGTTGCCGGCGTATCTTGGATCGGGACGGCCGTTGAGTGGCATACCGACTGGTCCAGGTTTGCTCGCGCCGCCGGAAGAAGGCACGACTGCGATTTGGGACGCGGTGGCGCTGACGTCGAATAATGTCCTGGCCAAAGCACCGGGTTTGCGCCGGCGTGCGATCATTCTTTTGACCGATGGACACGACACGACGAGCCGGTTGGCGAAGGCGGATGCGATTACCAACACGCTTGGGGCGGAAGCTGTGATCTATGTGATTGGAATCGGCAACAACAAGTATGAAGGGGTTGACAAGGGCGTGCTCCGCGACCTGGCCCAACGCACCGGCGGCCGCGCTTTCTTCCCCGATAAAAAGTTTGACTTAACCGCGGCCTTTGCTGAAATCGAACAAGAGCTGCGCACGCAATATCTGATCGCCTACTCCTCGACCAACAAGCGCCGCGACGGTTCCTATCGCAAAGTGACGATCGAAATCACCAACCCCGAACTGCGCAAAGAAAAACTCGAGCTCCGCCACCGCCCCGGCTACTTCGCCAAACCTGCGGCGTAGAAGCTGTCATTCCGTTTGTGACTCGTATGTTCGTCATGGGGTTAACCACGTGCCGTAGTTGTGCGGAGTCTTGCGACTAAAACAGGCCGGACACTCACAGCCACGCTTGTTTTGTGATTCGTGAACAAGTCCGTGAAGTATCCCCTTCTTTCGATCGAAACGATCAACGATCGATCGTATCAAAGCTGGGTTTCGTCGTTCGTAGAGCAGAAACACAGCATGTGCGACGTAGTCCGCAAGTTGAAGCAAACGAGTTTCTTTGGTGCTCGCGATATACGGAATGTCACTCAGGTTCTTCAAGATTCCCCATTGCGTCCCGAGTTCGCGAAACCCACGCACCCAGATCTTGGCCCGTTTCTGATAATGACTTTCCGCGAAGATGATTAGGCCACGTTGACGATCGCTATCGTCTCGATAACGTCGGACCAGGAATGTATCGAACCTGCTACACACCTGTTCTGTCGCAAGCTTGATAGCCTCCTCACCGTGAATAGTTGCGTCCTTTTCGATCGCAGCAGCGAATAGGGTGAGTCCGCGCTGGTTTGCGTTCGCGATGACGCTCCCGATCTCATCGAGGATCGTATCTCTTAGTGTCTTGTCTATTCGTCTCCAGAATCCAGTGCCGGAACGAATGGGAGCGGCATGAAATTCTACTGGTGGAGTTCCGGGAAGATATTTCGTTTGCAGCGCTTCCAAGTCACGCGAGAGGTAGAACGTAGTGCGTTCAAAAACGGAAACGCCACTGATCACAAAAAAGCGATCAGTTGGCTCATGTGGATTGCCGGACTCGTCGATGTAGAGTAAGTGCATATTGTGAGGATGAGGTTTGAAGGCGGGTGACGGGCCTCAAGCCCTGCGGACTCCTTAAAAGGGAGACCTATCAGCCGCGGTCGGCATAGTAGATACAGGTCTACGAAGTGTCAAGTCGTGGTACGGTTCACCAGTAAAACACCAATAGGACATTCAACCGCGTTCTCCGCACACATCCGGAGGTCTCAAATACTCCGATCAAAAATTTTCTTGACATGGTGCGTGGTCCTGCCGTATACAAAGCAGCTTGCGCCTGAAGCTTGAACGAAAGGAGCCGTCAAAAAATTTGCCGATGATGAAGACGACAGCCATAGACCACAAGACGAAATGGTACCCGGCGGGTGGTCTCGATCTGCGCCTGCTCGGAATGTTTGTCACCGGTACAGTTGACGGCGAATCGGGTCGGGATTCAGCGATCCTCGATACAGCGGCCGGCGAGAGCCGGAATAGGACGCAATAATTCAGCGGGAGCGGACTCCCGCTCCCAAATCTCCAAGAAAAATCGCGAGAATTGTTCGGAGCGGGCAGCTTCCCTCGGAGGCTTAAGGCCCGCTCTTATTGTTTTTTGACAATCGAAATACCTTTTTGCGGGATGAAGGCAGGGAGCCTTCCGGATGATGAACTCGGTGCTTTGCGAGAGTCCGTGAGTTCGCCATCCTCAGGAGAAGTGTGCCTCGAAGTGTATTCGCGACGACGTTTCTCTCTGCCTTCATCTGTTTTGTAACACAGATAAAGTTGAAATTGCGAAAGGAAGAAAACCAATGAGGAAAGTAGACCACGACGGAGGGGGTGATGGGCCATGACTTAGCTAATTCAAATTCCGCTGCTACTAACGCAGCTTAGAAAGGAAAACCAGAGGTAATGAGTGACGGACACACCACACGGTATCACGTCAAGCGCCGCGAGTTTCTCAACGACGACGAGGCGATGCCTGCTTACGTCATCGGGATTGTGCAAGACACCTGCGGCATGACCGATGAAGATGAGCGCTGGAAGTATGGAACCGTGATGCTCGATTTCGGCGACTGCTACCATCGCGTCTCGTTCAATCTCGACTTGTCAGACGAGTACGCGCGTCAAAACGTTCTGCGTAAGATCAACCTGATCGCGGAAGTTGTGAACGCTGTTCGCGATGGGATTGAAAAGGAAGTCGAGTCTCGCAATGCGCGGCCGTACGTGCAGGACCAAACAGAGGCCGCTGTTGCTTAGTGGGCATAGCCCACTTTCTAGTCCAGCGAAACGGCGAGGCATAGCCTCGCCTCACATCACACGGCAAAGCCGCAGCGTCGAGAGCTCAACCTTATACGGCGAAGCCGCAGCGTAGAGAGCTCAACCTTACACGGCAAAGCCGCAGCGTAGAGAGCTCAACCTTACACGGCGAAGCCGCAGCGTAGAGAACGCAAGACCACGAAACTCAAACCCAATATCGCAATTTCAAATTCCACGAACTAAACTACGAAAGGAGGTCAATAGTGCCTTACGAAAAGCTACAAATCGGTGGTGCGCAAAACGACATCCTGTCGTGGGCGAACCACGAGTTCAGCATTGAAGAGCAATCGATGCTGCGCAACGTGTCGCGTTTGCCATGCTTGTTCAAGCACGTCGCGCTGATGCCCGATGCGCACCTCGGAAAGGGAAGCATGGTTGGCTCGGTCGTGGCGACAAAGGAAGCCGTAATCCCCGCGACAGTCGGCGTCGACATCGGTTGCGGAATGATGGCCGTGAAGACGCCGTTCAAGAGCGGCATCCTCGACGGCAAACTGAAAGAGCTTCGTTCGCAGATCGAACGCGACATCCCAACAGGCTTCAACCAGTACCGCGAATCGGTTGACGAGTCGTCATACTGGGAAGGCTGGAACGAGTTCGCGAATCTTCACGAAGGCGTTCGCGATCGCAAAGCGAAGGCGATGAGGCAACTGGGCACACTCGGTGGCGGCAACCACTTCATTGAAGTTTGTCTCGACACCGAGAACTTTGTGTGGCTGATGCTGCACTCAGGCTCACGGAACATCGGAAAGGAACTGGCTGAGCGTCATATCTCAACCGCGAAGAGCTTGTGGCGCTTGAACGAACTGCCGGCTCCCGATCTCGCTTACTTTATTTCCGGTACCGAGGAGTTCAAGGCGTACTGGAAAGACCTGGAGTGGGCGCAACGCTACGCGATGAAGAACCGCGAAATCATGATGACGCGTCTGTTGAAGGTATTCAACAAGATGTTCAATCATCGCCAGCCATTCAAGCCCGAGCTTGCGGTCAACTGCCACCACAACTACGTCGCTCTCGAGCAGCATTACGGCGAAAGCGTTTTTGTCACACGCAAGGGAGCAATCAACGCGGCGGCAGGAGCTTACGGCATCATTCCCGGATCGATGGGCGCGAAGTCGTTCATCGTCAAGGGACGCGGGCTGCCGGAGAGCTTTAACTCCTGTTCCCACGGCGCCGGACGCAAGCTTTCCCGCGGCGCGGCCAAGCGTAACTTCACGAAGGAAGACCTTGAGCGCCAAACGGCCGGCGTTGAATGTCGCAAGGACGTCGGAGTGCTGGATGAAATTCCCGGCGCTTACAAGTCAATCGAAACGGTGATGAAGAACCAGGAAGACCTGGTTGAAGTCGTCGCCGAGATCAAGCAAGTCGTCTGTGTGAAGGGTTAGAGTTTCTAACCCTCGCAGATAAATCTCTCGCCCCACGCGATTCCTCACAAACCAAACACAACCAGGAAAGGAGGTGATCCGAATCTCGGTCGGACCATGTGGTCTGCCCATGAGTATGAACAGAAAAACAATCACCTGTGTAAGCAGCTAAGGGCGCCCTGACGGAAATGTTGGGTCGCCCTTTGCAAATTCACGAAAGGAGGTGCCGGGTGATGGCACTCGACGGACGAGTACTTTTACTCAATCAAACTTACGAACCGCTCGGCACTGTCAGTGTGGCGCGAGCGGTGATCATGTCGATCAAGGGTACGGTGACGGTTGAAGAGTTCGACGGCGAGCGCGTGTTGCGTTCGGCGCGAGCGGAGTTTGCCGTCCCGTCTGTGATTCGACGCCGAATTTACATCAACGTGCGCCAGCGTCGCGAAGCATCGGGAATGAAGCGAACGCGTATCTACATGCGTGACAAGTTTCGTTGCCAGTACTGCGGCGTCCGGAAGTCGCCGGGCGAGTTGACGCTGGACCACATCCTGCCGCGTTCTCGTGGCGGAGATAACGCGCCGATGAACATCGTTACGGCGTGTGTCTCCTGCAACAACCGCAAGGGCAACCGCACGCCGTCCGAAGCGCGTATGCCGCTGCTTACTTCGCAGACTGCATTGCGCGTGAAGCTCGAGCGCGTCGTGCTTTGTCACTATGCCGAGGCGCGTACCGAGTGGCGCAAATACCTCTTCATGGACGTCTACGACGATCGTGACGTCCGCGAGAAGGTCGAACGCGAACGCGCACGCCGCTAATTCCCTCACCGCAAAAAGGTATTTCTGTTGTCAAAGAGCGACTTGCGGTTTTTTCGCCGAGGCGGAGCTGCACCCTGGGAAGACAGTGCTCGAGCACCGAACTGCAAACAGATCTACAAGTGTCGGAAAAAGCCGTCGCCGAGGTGGTCGGCGCAACCGAGGGGTTTTCCTTTGCGTATTTGAAGGAACTATTCATCGCATCGATGGTGCAATGGGTGTCTGAAGGCCGCAGCAAGTCGATGGATCAGATTTTGCTCGGGCAGACGGACATGCTGCGCGAGCAGATGAAGATCAAAAAGCGCAAGAGCAAAAAGGGGTAGGTTAAACTAGGCCCGCCTTATCTAAGTTCCTGTGAGTCGAAACAAGATTGAAATGAGCCTCACGGCGCAGATTACTCGCACGATTCTCGTGACCGCCGCAGTCTGTCTCCTAACGCCTAACAGTGCGGTGGCGCAGGACGAGCCGGAGCAGAAGAACCAATCAATAATCCGCGGCGTGGTTACGTACGCCGACACAGGCCGTCCGGTACGTTTCACCGCAGTGATCGTGATGCGCAACCACACCGGCTTCAACGAGGCCGGCACCATTACTGATGGACGCGGGCAGTTTGAGGTACGGCGACTGCCGGCGGGACGATATCTCATTTTCGCCGGCGCACCTGGACTGCTCACCCCAACGGATTATGAACGAAACATGGGTTCCGTGAGCTCTCAACTCCGACTCAATCAAACAAGAGATCTATTCACTGAAGTCGTCGTCAATGGAACTGACAGCGTCGACGTGAAGGTCCAGGCGGTGCGCGGCGGAGTGATAACGGGACGCGTGGTAAACGAGGAAGACCAACCCGTAGGCGGCGCCGAGGTCAAGTTACTCAAACGCGAGAATGACAAGTGGGTCCCGCTGGAAGCGACCTGGCGCGGCGGTCCAGAAGGAAATCGAACGACTGATCCGAGCGGCGTTTATCGCATCGCTGGTTTGAATGCAGGTGAGTATCTCGTTCGGGTAACGGAGTCGACGCTCGGGTTCGACGGCTCGGCCTATGAGGAAGGGGCATACGATAACGGTTCGCTGATGGTCGCATACTATCCCGCCGCCACGATGATCAAAGAAGCACAGGCGGTGTCGGTCGTTGAAGGCATTGAATCGACGGGCATCGACATACGCATGCCCGATCGGATATCGCGAACACTCTCGGGCGCGGTGACGTTTGGCGCAAACGATCAGCCCGCGCCTTTTGTGTCGGTGCTCGTCGAGCATGCGGATGAATTCGGTTTTCTCGGTGTGGGGGACACGCCCGTCGTAACCGACAACGAAGGCAAATGGGCAGTGCATGGAGTTCCCGCGGGCAAGTACGTTGTGCGATTCGGCGGCACAGTGCGAGTCGGCTCAGAGGAATCGGGCAGTCACGTTTATGTGGCGCCGAAACGAATGGCGGTTACGGTTGCGAATGCCGACGTCGTGCTCAGCACGCGTGTCGTCGAAGCGGCGACCGTTTCCGGCCGGGTGAAGATCGATGGGCCACCCCCCGAGAATCGGTATGAGATGCGACCGGGAGTAGTTCTCGCGCGCGACGGTTCGGAGCGGCCCGGCAATCAGAGCCTGAGATCGAATCGCTATTACAACGCCGGTTACGTGCGCGATAACGGGACGTTCGAAATCAGAGGGTTGGCCGCGGGCAAGTACTGGTTTGCAATCGGCGGGTTTCGCGCCGATGAGTACTACGTCAAATCCGTAACGCGCAAAGGAGTCGACCTCGGTCAGAACGCGATCAAGTTAGACACCGGCGCACAATTTGGCGACATCGTGGTGACGCTCGGGACGGACATAGCCAGTATCGAAGGCCAACTCAGCAACGCGAAACCCACGGCCGGCGAAACAAAAATAACGCCGGGCGAGATGGTGGTGATGATCGCGCCGGCCAACGATGCAACACGACGCTTCAGTCCCGGCCTGCAGACGTCACAGCCCGACGATCAAGGCCGGTTTGTTTTCGCCTGCGGCCCGGGCGAGTATTTCATCACCGTGTTCACACGCTCGCAGCGAGAGAAATTCGCGACGCCGATCACCGACGACTATTTCAAAAACGACAATCAGAAGTTTCTACGCGTGAAGGTGCGCGCGGGCGAAAAACTCAAGGGCGTGACGCTGCCAATCGGAGTTAACTGATCGTGCTGCCAGCAACACAAATCCGGGTTCTGCTGTTCGTTGCATTGATGTGTCTTCCCGTTGTCGCCGCAGCGCAACGAATTCCGCCGACCGGCCAATCGACGATCACCGGTCGCGTGCTCTTCACCGACACAAACCGTCCCGTCCGCCGTGCCCAAGTCAGTTTGTTTTTCAATCTGAACCATCCTGCGATCAGGGTTACACCAGCCAATCAGTTAGGCGAGTTTCGGTTTACCGAAGTTCCAGCGGGCTCGTATTTCGTAGTGGCCGCGTCGCCCGGCATCGTTTCGCTGCAGTCGTCATTCGTGATGACCGAGTTTGGCTTAGGCGGCAGCAGCGCTGATACCGAACAAACGCGCGTCACGGTCGACGGCAAGAACGCGATCCGCTGTGAAGTGCGAGTCGTTCGCGGCGGCACGATCAAGGGAACGATCACCTACACCGATAAAGAGCCGGTGGTTAGTGCACGTCTCGTACTGTTTCGCCGAAAGGGGGGAACGCTCACGCGGTTTTTCATCGACGATGTATTGACTAACGACCGGGGCATGTACCGGATCGACGGTTTGCCGGAAGGTGAGTATTTCGTGAGTGTGATGGTAGGCAAATCGATGGCCCAGGAGACTGACTTTCCCGGTCCGGGGACAAGTCCGAGTGCCTACTATCCGAGCGTAAAGAGTCTCGCCGAAGCGAAGCCGGTGCAGCTTCAATCAGGAGCGGAAGTTGCCGGGATCAATATCACAGTCGACGATACATCGCGGCGTATTTCAGGGGTGCTGAAGTGGCGCGATGGCGAACCCGTCACAGGCGGGGGATTGACGCTGCGCCGCAAGAACGAGCCCAGCATCGATTTTTCGCTGTCGCACATGTTTCGCACCATTACACCGCCGGACACCGGTGTCGACAACATGATGTCGCGCGACCTGAGACTGATGATGATGGCTTTTCCGCAAAGTGCCGAAGTCAGCCCGGACGGCAGATGGGAATTTGAGGACCTCGCGCCCGGCACCTACATCATCACCGCGTATACACAACTGTCAGACAAGAAGATCGCGCCAAAACCCGGCGAAGACGGTGCGACTGAAAGTTCCGCTCCGGATTCGATGTCGATCGATCAACGAATGGTTAGCCGGCAAGTTGAGATCACGGTCGACGAGGAAGATCGGAACGACGTGACGATCGAGATGACCGAAGGTGGACGTATCCTGGGCACCGTCGTCATGGCTGACGGATCGTTGCCGCCGCAAATACCGATTGCAGTCGACCAGCCGAGCAAGCCCGACTTCATGACGAACTTGCCGTACACAAGCAACGCGGACGGAACGTTTGAGATGGAAGGAATTTCGGCGGGCGAGGTGCGGATCGACGTGGAACTCTTTGGCCGCGACGATCTTTACCTGAAGTCGATCACGCTCGGCAGCCAGGACCTGATGCGCGAGGCGTTGCGAGTGAACGAAGGCGTCGAAGTTACCGGCGTGCGTATCGTTCTCGAGAAGGGAATGGCGACTTTAACGGGCCGTGTGCAATGGAATGAAGACGCAGCGCCGGCGGGCGGCGCGGGCGTGTTGCTCGTGAAAGCAGATCGGACGTTGTGGCAGATGCACAGCTCGCGGTGGTTTGCGATCGCAGACGCGTCGGGTGTGTTCTCGTTGAAGTGCCCGCCCGGAGACTATCTTGTTTTCACCTGGCCCATGGGTGGCCAGCCTTTGGAAGCCATCGGCGAGTTTCTGCGCGCGCAATCAGGCGCGGCGCGCACCGTCTCGTTGCAGAGCAAACAGGAGAAGCAGATCGAGTTGACCGTGGTGAGGCCGAAGAAATGAATCTCAGTGGCTCATCGCGTAGATCACGACGTTGATTCCCACCTTGTAAGCAGGCAGGCCGTATTTCACCGGATAAGAGGGATCGTTGATCCATTCCCACGCGTCGCCGAGGTCGCAGTTACGCGCGATGAAGCCGACGAGACGTCCATTCTTGTTCTCGACACCCATGTAATGTGGAACGATGCCGCCTTTCTCTGACGTGATGCCGCGCTGCGCGTTGTAGACGTTCGGCACTTGCACGACTTCTTCGACGTCGAGATACGAATGGAAGATCGGATGCGACAACGGTAGGTCTTTGATCTCGTATTCGGGGCCGATCTTCTGCCACTGTTGCTGCACGTTTTCCCATTCAGCCTCACCCCAGAAGTCGTCGAGGAAGATGAAGCCGCCGCGCATCACGTACTCGCGCAGGCGCGCAGCCTGTTCCGGGCTCAGTTCCATGAAACCCGGCTCGACGGCGTAAAGGATGGGGTAGTCGAAGATGCGATCGTCGAGTATTTCGAGTGCTTCGGGGCGGGGTGCAATCTTGAGGTTCGTGCCGGCCCATTCACGCAGGCCGACGATGAAGTTGTTGTCGGCTTCGGGGTAGTCGGTGGTCCAGGTGCCGCCGCCGTAGCGACGTCCGTAGCCTCGGAACGGCGAGTCGTAAATCGTGCGGACGAAAGTGAACTCGCCGAACGACGGGCCGGCATCGGCGGTCGTCGACGCCGGACGGCGGCGCGAGCGGAAGTTGCTGAATTGATCGAACTGACTTTGGGCCACTGTCGGAACCAGTAGCGCCACGAGAACGAGTGTTAACAACACGAATTTCATGATTACTGCCTGGATTCCTGCCTTGATCGCGCGCCGGATAGTCTGCGGTAATATTCCTCAACTGCGCGCCGATATTTTTCCGGCGCGGCGCCTTCGTCACGGAGCCGCAGATTTGTGCGCCCGCTTAGTTGTTGCAAGTGACGGCTGAGTTCGAGTTCGAGTTGGCGCAATGGTTCGATCACGGACTCCTTGACGTAGGCGGCGGTGGCGGCGTCGCCTTCCATGCGGCCGTCGGCGAGTCGTTTCAGTTCTTCGATGACTTCGTCGAGGCGGCCTGCACCGAGGCCAGTTGTGCCCCATTCGCGGCGAAGGTCTTGTGCTTCGCGGAGCCGTTCGCGGACTTCGGCGGAGAATTGACGATTGTCGCCCCAGTCACCGCCCATTGGTCCCCACTGTGGGCCAGGGTATTGGCGGTTGTTTTGGCCGTTGCCGCCGTTCTGAGTGCCGCCTGCTTGTTGGCTGCCTTGCTGTTGGCCTTGTTGTTGGCCTGGTTGCTGACCCGACTGGCCCTGCCCTTGTTGACCCTGCTGACCTTCCTGGCCTTGTTGACCTTGTTGACCGCGCTGACCCTGACTCTGCTGTTGGCCCTGCTGGCTTTGACTCTGTTGGCTTTGACCTTGTTGGCCCTGTTGATTTTGTCCTTGTTGGCCCTGCTGCTGGCCTTGTTGATTGCCTTGTTGTGAACCTTTCTGTTGGCCTCGCTGGTCTAATCGACGACGAAGAGAATCGAGGTTATCCGCGAGTTGACGCGTGCGATCGAGATTCTCTTCCGCGCTCGAAGCGTTTGATCCACGTGCGCTTTGTTCGGCCGCCTGCAAACGTTCAGACAGATTGTTAAGACTGCGTTCGATCGCACGTTCGTCGGCGCGACCCTGCTGGCCGTTCTGACCTTGCTGACCCTGTTGCCCGCTTTGACTCTGCTGCCCATTCTGGCCCTGGCCGTTTTGACTTTGCTGGCCTTGTTGACCTTGCCCTTGCCCCCCGTTCAGCGACTGCTTGCTCTCGCGAATCCGCTCCGCGACGCGATCGCGCGCGAGTGAATCCGCCGCATCCTTCAACTGCCGCGCAGTGCGTTGCTGTCCCTGGCTCCCCTGGCCCATCGCGCGCGCCGACTGTTCGAGATCCTGTTGCAGGTTCGAAACCGTGTCCGCCAGCGTGTCCTTTCGCTCGGCCAGTTGCTCGCGCGCTTTGCGGGAGCTCTCGTCCTGCCCGTTCTGACCACCGCGACGCGCGAGGTTTTCCATGTCCTTCGCGATCTCGCGCTGACGCGAGGCCGCTTGCGCAGCACGCTGGCGCAGATCGGAAATCTGTTGTTGCCGTCCCGACGAACCCGACTGACCCGCCCGCTGCTGGCCCCCGTTCGCGCCACTCATCTGTTGCAGACGCTGCTGCGCCTGTTGCAAACGTTCCAGCGCGCGTTCGTTCTGCGCGATCGACTCGTTCGGATTGTTGCGCGATGACGACTGCGCCTTTTGCAGTTCGTCGGCTGTTTGATTGAGTTGTTGGGCCAACTGCTGCATCTGCGAATCGCGGCGTTCGCGCGACAGACGCTCGAGCTCGCGCGCGGCTTTGCGCGTTTCGTCGATCATCTCCTGCTGCTGGCGTTGGCTGCCGCCCGATCCGCCGCCTTGCATTTGTTGTTGACGACGGCGTTGTTCTTCGAGTGCCGCTTGTTGCCGCTGAGCAAGTTCTTGCAGGCGACGCTCGGCTTCGCTCTTCTGTTGCTCCGCCTGCTGTTGCTGCGCCCGCTGCACGGTCTCGTACTGGTTCTTCATCTTGTCCAGTTCGAGCTCGAACAGACCGGCGAGTTCCTGTTGCTCGCGCTGACCGCCGCTGCCCTGGCCGCTCTGATTACCGGAGGCAACCTGCACTTCACGAAAGATCGCGTCGGCGGCGAGCAGCCGTTGCAACGCGCGCTGTTCGGGAGGCAGCGCGTCCTTGCCCGCCTGTTTGCGCAGCGGAGGCGGCGCGTTTTCCATCTCCTTTGCAGCCTGTTTCAGGTGCTCGGCCATCTCGGCAGTTTGCTTCTGACCGTCAGTTCCACCGAGCCGGCGGCCCATGCGATCGAGAAACTCGAGCGTGTCGGTGCGAAGTTTTTCCTGCCCCTCGGCGACGGCGTCGTAACCGTCTTTGCGTTCCTGCTCGGTGTACTTCTCGCCCTCGCGAATCAACTTGTGCGTCGCCGCGATCAGATCTTTTTGCCGGCGCGAGAGTGCGTTCTGGTCCTGGTCGGCGCCACCGCCGCCACCGCCTCCGCCTTGCTGCTGCGCCTGCTTGTACTCCATCTCGAACGGCTTCACTTCGATGAAGTAAATGTCGCTGGTCGATTCGTTACTCGCGTCGCGGGCCTTCGCGTAGTACGAGATGAAGTCGCCGGGTTTGAGACCGTATTCCTCGAGGAAGAACGTGTAGGCGCCGCTCAGCGAACGCGCCGAGTCGCGTGTCAGTTGTTGAAGATTGACTTTCTTCTCTTCGCCGCCGTTGACCGAGAAGTGCAGGTCCATCGACACCACGCCGTAATCGTCTTCGGCGCGTGCCTGGGTGAAGACTTCTTCGAGGTTCGTCGCTTTCTTGTCGCGGCCGGGTTTGTCGAACGAGATCGTCGGCGGTTGATCGACGAGCACCGAGACGTCGTACTCGTTCGAGCCGCGATACGCTTCGCCGTCAGTGCTGACGAGCTCGATGTAGTAGCTCGTGTCGGCAGTGACCGTCAGCTCACCGACGAAATTACTGGGGTGACCATCCTGCTGCTTCATCTCGACTTTCTTGCCGTCGGGATAGACGATGCGCGCCGCGCGCACTTTGCCGCTCAGTTTTGCCGTGATCGTTGCAGTCGTGCCTTTTAAAGCAGCAATGTCGCCGCCGTCTTCGATCGTCTTCGTCGGCAGATTCGTGAACGCCGGGAAGTTGAGCGTTAGATCGAGCTGCTTCACGTAAGGCAGATCGACGACGTTAAGTTTGTAGACTTCCGAACGCACGCTGTTCGACTCGACGAAGTACTCCATCGAATCCTGGATGTTGAAGATCGAGAAGCGGAAGTCGCTGCGCGCTTTCGCCGGTTCCATCGTCTGACCCTGGAAGTCTTCACTGGAGCCGAGTGGACGCGCGAAGACGGTCACTGTTTGCGAATCGAAGTTGACGAGCGTGGCGAGAATGTCCTGATCGGATCCTTTCGGCACGCGCGCAGTTCCGGGTTTGACTTTGATACTCAGCGCGTTCGTCGAAGCGGCGAGTGTTGTCGGCGTGACGAGTTGGGCCACACCTTCGGAGATCTCGCGTGGTCCCCATTTGATCACGCCGGCGAACAGCAACAGACTCGCGAGTGCGGCGCCGCCGTACATCATCAATCGCGAACGGCGAATGACGTGGCGGACGTCGAGTGTAGCGGAGACGTCGTTGGCATCGCGATAAAGCCGGTTGACGATCGCGGGCGAGATGTTTTTTGCGTTTCCGTTTGCGAATTCGACCGCGGTGACGAGGCGATCTTCGGTGCCGAATGTGCGTTCTTCTATGAGCCGGGCGAGTCGAGCGTCGGTGATGCGTTTCAGTAGCGGACGGACGAGTGCGAAGTAGATCGTCGTGAGACAGATCAGCAACGCGCCGACGCGCAGAGTGATGAGTGCGGCACCGTTGTAGCGATAACGATGCGCGGCCCAGCCGGTGAGCAGCAGCACGATGGCGATTACGCCGACGCTGATTGCCGCCCCCCGTAGTGAAAGCAGAAGTTGCCGCCGCGATCTCGCACGACGCAGGAGATCGTGCAATAGGTTTGTTTCAGGGCTCATTGCGTTTCCCTCCAACTCAGGGCATAGCCCAAACCGCTTTTATTCACGCTTCACGCGAGGCAAGCCTCGCGTCACATCCGTCGGCGGAGCCGTCACCAAGACTTACCCGACCATTCTCAAAGCCAAAGACTTACCCGGACCATTTCGTAGCCAAGACTTACCCGACCATTCTCAAAGCCAAAGACTTACCCGGACCATTTCGTAGCCAAGACTTACCCGACCATTCTCAAAGCCAAAGACTTACCCGGACCATTTCGTAGCCGAGACTACCCGACCATTTTCACCATTTTTGTTCGCCGCGCCAATACTGATTCGGCGAGCAACAGCAGCAGCGCCAGCAACAGCAGCGACCACCAGACGCGTTGTCGGCCCTCGACTTCCTCGCCACTCAGGTTGCGGTTCGCATCGCTGCCTTCGCCATGGCCCGATCCGCCGGTCACGCCCGCCACGAATTCGCCGAAGTTCAACTTGGTAAAGTCGCCTTCGGCGCCATCAGTATCGACCGCCGCAAAACCCGGCTGACCTTCGTAACGCAAACGGTAAAAACCAAGTTCGCGCGCGGTGACAAGCAGATCGCCGTCCGGCGTGTTGCGTCCTTCTGAAAGCCGCGCGCCTGCCGGCGTGTCAACCAGGGGCAACTGCCCGGTCGCTGCTTTGCGCACGGTGAACGTCTGGCCCAGGCCGTACCACGCGTTATCTTCGCGAGCGCCCGCGTAGCGAACCATCTGGTGAATGAACGGCAGATACAGCGGCGTCAGCGGCAGATCGTTCCAGCTTGGGCCAAGCGACGACGTGAAGAGCAGCACCCGGCCTTTACCCGTGCGCGATTCGATCAACGCGGGACTGCCGTCTTCGAAACGGGCAAGCACCGTCGCGGTCGCAGCGGGTTCGGAACGGAAGTAACCGATGACGTGCGCCGCGGCGAGCCGTCCACTCTCCTGAAACACTTCGAAGATCGGATGATCGAACTTCACGTTCGTGATCGCGACACTCTCGCCGGCCTTCGTCTGCACCGCTTCGCGCAGCGTTGCGGGCATGATGCGCTGCATCGCGTTGAAACTGTCCGTGGTCGTGCGTGGGCCAGTGGAGACGATCACCTGACCGCCCGCTTCGACAAACCTCGTCAACGCGTCCGCAAGCGCGCCGCTGATCGGGCCGGCGTCGTTGAGCACGACGAGCGAATATTCCGGGATCCCGGACGGATCGATCGCGCCCGTCGTCTTCAGCGTGAACGTGAACGGCAGATCGTCGTTCGTCGTCAACGCGCTCTGCAGATGAAGACTGTCGCTGTGGCCGCGCGAGGCGCTCTCCGCGATCAGTGCTTTCGCCGGGGTCTCGCGCCGGAGCGTGAAGTAAAACCGATTGTCGGGAGCGAAGTCGCCGGAGACGATATCGATCGTGCAGCGGTTCGCGCCTTCGTTCAAATTGAAACCCGTGAACTCGATCACCTTCGAGTCGCGGCTGTTGAGACTGATGTCGCGCTTCTCGACCGTCTGCTCGTTGATCTGAAAATCGACCTGAATGTGATCGCGCGGCGTGTCGCCGAAGTTATCGACGTGGACCGCGAGATTGTCGAGATACTTCTGCCCGAACACGACGCTGCGCGCCTCGACGTTCGTGATCGCGATGTTCGGAACGGGGCCGCTGGGTGCGACGTCGATCGTCGTGAGTTGCGTGCTGTTGGCGAGTTTGAACGTCGCGGTGTTCTGGTTCCAGCCGGGCGCCTGGAAGTCGGAGATCATCACGATTTTCTTCGGACCGCTCGTTTCGATCTCGCCGAGCAACGATTCCGCGCCGCGCAGCGCTTGTTCGTAATCCGTTCCGTCCCAGCCGGCGTTGATGCTTCTAATCGCCAAACGCAGACGATTCTTGTCGGGAGTGAAGCGATTGACGACGGCGTAACGTTTGTCGAACGACAGCACTGCGAGCTGCTCGTCGTTGCGCGCATCGTCAACAGTCGCTTCCGCGCGCTTTATCGCCTCCGCGAACAGCGGCTCACGCCGCATGCTCAACGAGTTGTCGACGAGGATCACCGTCGCGCCCGCAGCCGTGTTTTCTTTCGCTGAGCTGCCGCCGCTGAAGAATGGACGAGTGAACGCGACGACGATCAGCAGTATCGCGAGACAACGAAGCAACAGCAGCAGCACGTTCTGCAGCGTGCGGCGTCGGATTGTTCGCTGCGGCACCTGGCGCAGGAAAACGAGCGCAGGGAACTGCACCTTGCGCGCGCGCGTGCGACGCACGAGATGCACGAGTATCGGCGCCGCCAATGCTGCGACACCGAGAAAAAATAGTGGCGTCAGAAACGACATACCAGAATTTCAGGGTTCTTAGCGACCTGACCGCCGGGACAAAAACGAGAACAACGCAAAATCGAGCGGCTGTTTTGTCGTCAACATTTCATAGTCGACGTGGTTCGCCGCCGCGCATGCGCGCATGTCGTTAACATGCTGTCGCATACGCTCGCGATAGCCGCCCATTACGACGTCCGGAAGCACCGGCATCTGTTCCTGCGTCTCGGCATCTTCGAGCAACAACACCGGATCGGTGAAATCGAAGTCGAGCTCGTTTTGATCGAGCACGTGAAACGCGACGAGATCGTGTCCTTTGAACCGCAGGTGCTGAAACGCTTCTTTCAAACGGTCTGCCTGATCGTAGAAATCGGAGATGAGCACGACGATGCCGCGGCGCGTCAGGATCTCCGCCAGTTGATGCAGCGACTCGGCGAGACGCGTTTCGCCGCCCGGCTGCAGCATCGACAACGTACCGAAGATCGTGCGCATGTGACCCGTGCGATTGCGCGCGGGCACGTGAGTGTGCACCTTGTCAGAAAAACCAACGAGACCGACCGCGTCCTGTTGCCGGTTCAGCAGGTAAGCGATCGACGCGGCAAGAAACTGCGCGTACTGCAACTTCGTCACGGAACTCGCATGCGCGTAGTCCATCGAAGCGCTGGTGTCGATCAAGACGTGACATTGCGTGTTCGTGTCGGCGCGATACTTTTTGATGAAGTAACGATCGGTGCGCCCCAGCAGTCGCCAGTCGAGATAACGCAGATCGTCGCCGGGGTTGTATTGACGATACTCGGTGAACTCAGTCGAGAAACCCGTGAACGGCGACCGATGCAGACCAGACATGAAGCCCTCGACAACCGCACGCGCGAGCAGTTCGAGCGATCCGATCCGCGCGAGCAGTTCGGGATCGAGAAATCTCGACGGCGTTGTCGTTTGCGGTAACATGCGTTACTCCCTTAATCACAAAGAGGCACAAAAGACACAAAAGGCACAAGAAGTACAAACTGAAGGACGGTCACAACATTCCTGAACCCGTTTACGCATGCCACTATTAACCATCTCTTTATTCCTGAACCCGTTTACGCATGCCACTATTAACCATCTCTTTATTCCTGAACCCGTTTACTCATGCCGCTATTAACCATCTCTTTATTCCTGAACCCGTTTACGCATGCCACTATTAACCATCTCTTTATTCCTGAACCCGTTTACGCATGCCGCTATTAACCATCTCTTTGAAGCACTCTCTTTTTGTGCCTTTTGTGTTTTCTGTGCCTCTTGTGGTTACAGTCCACTCTTCGGTTCGGGCACCGCGTCGATCAACTGTTTGATGACGTGGTCGGAGTCGACCTTCTCCGCCTCGGCCTGAAAGTTCAGCAACACGCGATGGCGCAACACGGCGGGCGCGACCGCGCGTATGTCTTCGCACGAAACGTTGTAACGGCCGCGCAGGATCGCGCGCGCCTTGCCGCCGAAGATCAAGAACTGCGACGCGCGTAACGACGCGCCCCACGTCACCCACTTGTTCACAAACTCCGGCGCTGGCGGCGTACCGGGCCGGCTCGCGTTAACCAAACGCACGGCGTAACGCGCAACGGTGTCGGACGCCGGCACCTGTCGCACCAGTCTTTGAAACGCGATGATCTCGTCAGCGGACATCAGCCGTTCGAAGTCGTAGTCCTGCGGCGAAGTCGTTTGCTTCACGACTTCGACTTCCTCTTCTTCCGGCAGGTAACCAATCTTCACGTTGAACATGAAACGATCGAGTTGCGCTTCCGGCAGCGGATAAGTGCCTTCCATTTCGATCGGGTTCTGCGTCGCGAGCACGTGAAACGGCCGAGGCAGATCGTAACTCACGCCCTGGACCGTGACGCGTCCTTCCTGCATCGCTTCGAGCAGCGCGGCCTGCGTCTTCGGCGGCGTGCGGTTGATCTCGTCGGCGAGCACGATGTTGGCGAAGATTGGACCAGGTATGAATTGCAACGCGCGCCGACCGGTCGCGCGGTCCTCTTCAATGATCTCGGTGCCGGTGATGTCGGCCGGCATCAGGTCGGGCGTGAACTGAATGCGTTTGAACGAGAGATCGAGAACGCTGGCGATGGTCCGAACGAGCAGCGTCTTGGCCAGGCCGGGGACGCCGGTGATGATCGAGTGGCCGCCGACAAACAGCGCGAGCAGCACCTGCTCGACGACCTCGTCTTGTCCGATGATGGCTTTTCTGATTTCCCGCAGGAGGCGCTCGCGCGCTGAACCCAATTTGTCGAGCATTTGCTCGTCGCTGATGGTTAGTTGGTCGACGGCCATATTTTTCCTGTTTATAAGATTGTAACCACGGATTTAAGAAATTATTGCCCTGTGATCCTCAACAACAACTCCTGCGCCTTCTCATAACGCGGCGCGGCTTCGAGCGCGCGCAACACCGAACGCTTGGCTTCGAGCTGCCGCCCGAGCGCGTGATACGCGGTGGCGACGTTGTAATTTGCCTCCGCGAGGTTCGGCGGCTGCAACGCGAGCGCGACCTGAAATTCCGCCAACGCCTGTGCATTATCTTTTAGATCGACGCTCAGCTCGCCGGCTTGCGTGTGTAGTTTGTAATCGAACGGACTGATGAAGAAACTCGCGCGCAACGCGTCGAGCGCCTTTTGTTTCTCGCCGAGCGCCGCGCGAATGCGCGCAACGGTCTTCAACGCTTCGAGGTTGTTCTCGTCCGTCTTCACGAGTCGTTCGAGTATGAGCGCGGCCTGCGCAGCGTCGCCCTTATCTTCAAGCATCTTCGCGAGTGACTCATACGGACTACCGCGGCCGGTCACGTAAGGAAAGAGCTCGATCGCGCGAATGTAGTGTTGGACGGCGCCGGCGGTGTCGCCGTCGGCAGCCAACAGCTCAGCCGCGCGGATGCGCAACGCGAACGTGTCCTGCGTCGCGAGTTGCTTCAGCACTTCGTCTTTCGACATCGACGCGACGACGTTGTTTTGCGTGCTCAACGCCTGGTGCAGCGGCCGCGCCTTGGTTTCGACGTAAGCGAAGAACTCGCGATCGAAGTCTGCTTCGGTGAGTTTCAAAACGTCGCGCAGCACGTCCGGCGTGTGCGCCTTGTCGCGATAGCGTGCAAGCATCTGCAGGATCGCGTCAAAGCCGAAACGTTCCGCGATGAATTCACAGATCTGCGACGCCTGGAAGTAAGCGATCGGCAGGTCCTGCGGACTGCGCGGACGTTGAAAACCCGCATCGAGGTCCGCGATCTTGAACCAGCGTTTGTCGATGAACGAACGGACAAACACCGGGTTCCAATCGTCACCCCAACCGGGCCGCGCGCGGCGCTCTTCGTAAACCGACAGACCTTCGGAGAACCAGCGCGGGATGCGATAGTCAGTCATCTGCAGCGTGATGACGTGCGTGTACTCGTGCCACAAAGTGCTGCCCCAGTTGAACTCGCCCGCATCACGCGCGGAAGGCGAGTCCTGCACGATGACGACGCCGAAACAAACGCCGAGCGCGCCCAGACCCGGAATGCCCAACGTGCGCACCGCGAAATCTTCATGGTTCGGAAAGATCTCGACGATGATCGGTCCCTTCGGCGTAAACTTGTACTTCGAAGTCAGCTTCGCCGCGGCTTCTTCGAGCAGGCCACTCGCGTAGGGTGACAGCACGTCGCTCTCCTGCGCCGACGTTTTGATAATGAAGCCCGCGCGTTTCGTTTCGCGGAAGTCGGCCATCGTGTCGAGCAGGTCGAGCGTGTTCTTGGCCCAAAGGTTGAACGGATCGCCTTTGAACGCTTTCTCGACCTCGGCGCGTCCAGTGTCCATCTGGCCCAATCGCAGCAGCGCCATGCCGAGACTCAGGTGCGCGTCCCAGAGCCGCGGCGCGATGTCGATCGCGCGGCGAGCGAAGGCGGCGGCTTGTTCGGTGCGGCGCGTGATCGTGGCGTAACGCGAGAGCGTGTTGTAGATGCCGCCGTAATGCGGACTGATCGCGAGCGTCGCTGCAACTTCCGGTTCGAAGTCTTTGTCCTGCAAGTAGAACATTGCCGCGCGCAACGAGTGCGCTTCGAGTGAACGCGGGTTGACCTTGAGCGCCTTGTCGATCTCGCTAGCGGCCGCGTCGAACTGGCTCATGTCCAACGCCAGCGCCGCCTTGAGCGCGATCGCCTCGACGAGATTCGGATTGATCGCGAGCGCGCGTCCGAGACCCGCGTCGTCGCCGCCTTCAATGCGCTTGTTGAGGGCGACGTCGAGATGAGCGCGAGCACTGTTCGGATTGATCTTCAGCGCGTCGTCGAGAAAAGTCGCCGCGTCGGCGTACTGATACTTCGCGGTGAACAACTCAGCCGCGCCGAGCTGCGCTTCGAGATATTCGGAGTCGGCCTCGATCGCCGAGCGGTACATGTCGTTCGCATCCTGGAACCGTTCCAGGTGGACCAGCGCGCGGGCGATCAGCGTCAGTTCGAATGCGGATGTGGGATCGTGGTCGGTGTAGTACTTGACGAAAGTTTCGTAGATTGCCCGGGCGCGATCTTCCTGACCGATCAGATCGAGCACTTCGGCGCGGCGTAGATCGCTGGCGAGTTTATCGTGCGGGTCGTTGGATTTTTCAGCATCACTCGCGGCGCGTTCAAACTCGGCGATCGCCTCGGTGTGTTTGCCCGTGATGGCGAGCACTTCGCCCAACTCGTGGCGAATGGTCGCGATGTCCGGCGTCTTGATAAGGAAACGTTTGGCTGTGGCTTCGGCTTCCGCGTACCGTCCGGTTTCGATGAACACGCGCAGGAGTGCCGTTTGCGCGACGGCGTCGTTGGGGTTTGATACCAGACGCGCGCTCAGCAGTTTGTAGGCGTTGTCGTAGTCGCCCTTTTTCAGTTCGGCGAGACCGCGCGTTTCGTTAGCTTGCGACAGCACGGATGGGCCAACGCCGAGCACGGCGAGGGCCGCGAAGGTTAACAACAGAAATATGACCGTGGTTCTGGTGCGCATTAAGATCCCGCTTGTTTAATCGAGCGATTCACTTTCGCCAGCTCGATGAACAGACGTTCGAGCGTGGCTTCATACTCTGCTTCCGACATGTTGCTCTTGCGCGCGATCAGTTGTTCGATCTCGCCTTCGAGCCGCGTACGTTCTTTCAAAAGTCTTCCTGTTGCCGCACTCGCCGCTGCTTCGTCGACGCTCAGCGAATCGAGATAAGTCGCGCGAGCGAGCAGTCCTTCACCGGCTTCTGCTTTTTCGCGTCCAACACCGTCGCCATTGTCGTCGAGCAGCGCATGTTCGGTCGCGAGTCTACCGGCACGTTTGTAGAACTCTTCGGTTAGACGGTTCGCGTAGACGAAAGCTTCGAGCACCGAAGTATGACCGTCCTGGTCCGTGTCGCCGTCGGTTGCGGTCAGTGCCGTGATGAAAAACCCGGCGAAGCGCGTCGCGTTGGTTTCCTGTCCGTTGCGCGTGGCGGTGACGACGATGCGCCCTTTCGCGGAAAGCGGTTTGACAAACTCGCCGCTGGCGCTCGACATGTTGAATACGACGATCCGCTTTGTCGGCAGCGCCGTCAGCATTTCGTTGTAATCCGATGCCGATAGATCCGGTCCGACAAGGTTGAACTTCGCTTCTTTGCCGTCGAACGATCCGTGACCGATCAGGAAAACGAACAAGACGTTGTTGGCGTCGAGCGTTGACTTCAACGTCGCGAATGTTTGTTTTACCTCAGCCGCAGTTGCTTCTTTCTCCGATAAAACTTTGATCTGTTTCGCGTCGAAACCATAGCGGTGAGAGAGAATTGAACTCAAATCCGTGGTCCACTGCGCGAATTGCTTCGCGTACTCAGGTTCACCGCCCGCCCCATTGATGATTACGGCGAACTTATTCGAATCTGTTTTTTGGGCCACGGATGAAACCCAAATAAAAAGGATAATCGCTATGGACGCTACGTATCTCATCAAGCCAGACCTTCGCGTTTGCGCAGGAACCACTCGGCGCTCAGCAATCCGACTATCAACATAAAATTGAACGGCATGTCCCACAAATCTTTCGTCACGCGCTCGGAATAAGGCGTTTGCCGGTAGACCAGATCGTCCAGCAACGACTGCGCTTCGGCCGGCGTGTAATACTTCCCGCCCGTTTCCGACGCGATCCGTTTCAATAAATCGCTGTTCTGCGCCGCACTGTAATACTCGCGATTCAGATCGCTCACCAGAATGCTCGACGTCGCGTTCAACGTGCCGAGACCGGCGCTGGTCCCAGTCAGTTCAATACGATGTTCGCCAAGTTCGTCGGCGTTGAATTGACCGGCGTACGTATTCACGGAGTTGAGCGTCGTGAACGTCAAAGGCACGTCGACGATCGTGCCCGAGGGTTTCGTGACACGAGCCGTCGCGCGCGCATCGCTGACCGGATTGAAACGCTTGTCGCGGATGTCGGCGACGATGTTGACCGTGTCGTCCATCGCGTAGACGTCGCGTTCCGCTCCGATTTCGATTTGTCGAGGAGTTCCGCTGACAACATAACGGAGCATCTGTCGCCAAAAAGTTTCATGCGCATTGTTTTTTGCATCCATGCGCATCCGCCAGCGCCACGTGTCGGCGGCGGTGAGCGCCAGCGTTTGTCCGCGACCGTACCGTTGTTGGACCAGCAGCGGCGCGCTCTGCGAACCCGAGCCCTCGACGCGGCGTGCTTCCAGTAACACTGAAGCACCCGGTTTGACGTTCGCAAGTACTTGTGACACGGAGATCGGTGGCAATTCGTTCCACGCTTTTTGGTTGGCGCCGCGATCGTCCTGCAAACGCGTGATCGGATGTGTTTGGCCCGTGCCGGTGAGCACGGGCTTGTAAACCGGTGCGAACGATGCCGCATCGTCTGTTGGCCCACCCGTCAACGTTACCGGCAGCAGATCCTCGAACGTCGTCCCTTTGTACTTGCCACCGTCAAACGACAACCGCCCGCCGATCGCGAGCAGTCCACCGCCGCGGCGGGCGACGAAAGCCTCGATGCTGCGCAACTGGTCCGCCGTGAAAAATCCCGCTTCGACACTGCCGATGACGAGCCCGTCGTACGTGAAGAGTTCTTCTTCGGTCACGGGAAAACCGGTGGCGAGTTCGGTTTGACTGCCAACGCCCTGGCGATAGAACTTGTTTTCGCCGGTGCGCTGGAGCGAAACGAGCGTGATGTTCTTCTCGTTGAGCGCGAGCGATTCGCGAATCTTGCCGAGCTCCCAACGCGGCTCGCCTTCGACGTGCAGCAGCCGGAGGGGTCCGGAGATAACTTCGACGAGCGCGTCCTGCTTGTTGTTTTCCACCGTCAGCTCACCGTCGAGCGGCGTGACTTCAACCGTGTAACGATGAATACCGGGCGTCGTCGGCGTGATCTCGAGATTCACGGCCTGCGTGTCATTGCCGCGTAAATTGACCTCTTCGGTTTTGATCGCGCGGCCGTCTTCGCGCACGCCGAGCAGAACTTTCGTCGCCTGGTAACCACTCAGACCGACGTACGTTTCGATGTTCACTCGCGAGCCGACCAACACGCGGCGCGGCATGTTGATGCGCGTCAGTTCGGCGTCGACGGGACGTGCCGTGTTGCCGACGCCGACGGTGAAAACCGGGATGTCGCGCGCGCGCAACTCTCTCAACGTCGCTGCAAGGTCGCGCGGCACGTTCGACGCGCCGTCGGTCGCGAGGACGACTGCCGAAAGCGGCATGCCCGAGGAGCGCTTGATCGTTTCATCCAACGCGCCTGCGAGATCGCTGGTGCGTCCTTCGGCGAAAAGATCGTCGGCACCCTTCAGTCGCGACACAGCGCCGGCGAAACCGTAAAGGTTCGTCTTGAACTTCGCATCGAGTCGATTGAGAAAAGAATTCGGAGCTGTCGAGAGCAGCGTTTGCTTGACGGTGTCGATGCGCGCGTTGCCGTCGGGCACGTCGTGAAGTTTCATGCTGACGGAGTCGTCGACAAGGATCGCGACGTAACTGCTGCGCGGAATAACAGACGAAACGACGACGACCGGCCGCAACAGCAGCGTCACCATGACTGTCAGAAGCGCGACACGAAGGGCGATCAGCGCTGCGGTCGTTCGCCGTGACAGCCGCACGCGCGGACGAAGATAGACGAAATAGATGAAAACGCCGGCGAGGATGAGAATGAGCACCAACAGCAACGGACCGGGACGCACGTCAAAGCCAAACCGGCCGTTAGTAAAAACGGCCTGCTCATGTCCGAACAGAAACCGTACGAGTTGGTTCATTTTTGGCGCTCGTCATTATACACGCGGCCCCGCGGGGGGCTGCTACACAGCGGCGAGCTTCAGCGCGTTGCCACTTTAGTAGCCAAGACCATGCTGATGGGTTGTTTCTGTCGCTTCGATTTAAGAATCGGAACGTAGGATGTAGGAATAAATGGGCGTGCCTCCAGAAAACTGTCCAGAATTTTGTTCGCAGCGATTTAAGTGTGATATGTCTTACGCCGATGAACCTCAAATACCCTGCTTCCACGCTCGTGGTTCTGTTGCTCTTCGCTTGTCTGTTCGTGAGCTCGCTCGATCTGACTTCGTCTTCCGCTCAACCGCAGGAGCCTGCGAGTCAGGGTCGACCAATCACGCCGGCAGGCACACTCGTGCGAGATCTGACGACGAAGCAAATCGCGGTCGGTTCGTTGCCGGTCGACTTCGTTCGCAGTCCGGACAAGCTTGGTCCTGATGGCCGCGGTCGCTATTTGATCGCGGTGAACAGTGGTTACGGCGTTCAGTTTCGCGCGAGCGGGAACCGTGGACAACAGTCGCTCGCGGTGATCGATCTCAACGCGAAACCTGCGGCCGTGATTCAGAATGTTTTTTTTCCGTCGCCGCAGAGTGTGAACGTCGGCGTCGTGTTCAGTCCGCGGTCAGAAGCGGATGGCTCGCATCTGCTTTACGTGTCGGGTGGGTTTGAAAACAAGATCTGGATCTTTCGTTTTCATCCGCAAGCGCAGTTGCCGATTAGTCCTGCGTCGCCCGGACCGGAGACGCGTGTTGAGGCGCCGTTCATCGACGTCAGCAGTTTTGCTGATGTGCCGAAGTCGGTTCGCTACAACGCCGAGCACGTTCCGGTGTATCCCACGGGCCTCGCGATCAGTGCTGACGGCAATGGTCTGTTTGTAGCTAATAATCTTTCAGACAATTTGGGAACAGTCACGGGCCTTGTTCGTGGTCAGCGCGAGCTCCATCGCCTCCCGCTGCCGGGCGATCGAAAGCAATTGATCTATCCGTATGGAGTGGTTGTGTTGCCACGTGAGCGGTTCAAGATTTACGTGTCGTGTTGGAATGAGGATACGGTCCGGGTGATCAATCCGTTTCATGGGGAGCTAACGTTCGTGAAGGTCCCTGTGGGCCGTCACCCGACGGTTATGTTGCTCAATCCGGAAAGCACGCGGCTATATGTCGCGAATTCAAATGACGACAGTGTTTCGGTGATCGATACCGACACAGACAAAGAGATCGAGCGAATCAGTGTGCGCCTGTCTGAAAGTGTTCCGCCGGGCAACAGTCCTGAGGGACTGGCGCTGAGCGGAGACGATCTCTATGTCGCGAATGCGCATAGTAATTCGGTTGCGGTGGTTGAGTTGTCGCCCCGATCACGAGGTCAATCGGTATCGCGTGCCGAATCGGACGGTGACCAGTGGGAACGCAGTAAGGTGCGAGGTTTTATTCCGACCGGGCAGTATCCATCTGCGCTCGCTGTTGTCGGATCGACGCTTTTCGTCGGCAACGGCAAAGGCACAGGCTTGGAGAACTCGTCGACAGTGGTGAACAACTCGGGTCGTGTGCCGAACGCCCCGAACGAACAGTTTCCCCCGGCAGCGACCGGCGGCAGAAGACAAGGTGGGCAGTACAGCGGTTCGCTCGTCGTCGGAAACATCAGCGCCATCGACCTCCCTGACGATCCGGCGTTGGCGCGCTACACGCAGCAGGTGATGCGAAATAATGGTCTGCTTGGTCCGGAGCGCACACGCCTCTTCACGGGCCGCTCGCCGATCAACCACGTCATCTACATCATCAAGGAGAACCGTACTTACGATCAGGTTTTCGGCGACGTCGTTGCATCGGGCGACGGCACGAAAGCGGACGGCGATGCGTCGCTCGCGATCTTTGGCGGCGGTCAGGCTGCGGCTCGACCTGACGGTAGAAAACAGGACATCACGCCGAACCATCGCTCGCTCGCGCTGCGGTTCGGTCTGCTCGATCGTTTTTTCGTGAACTCCGAAGCGAGCCCCGACGGTCACAACTGGTCCACTGCCGCTTTCTCGACTGACTACGTCGACAAGGCGTTCCGCTGGCAGTACAGCCGCCGCGGGCGCACGTACGATTACGAGGGTTTCAATCGTCTCCCAAATTATCAGCCGGTGCGTGGTGCGCCTCCGCTGTTTGGTCCGCGCACCAGGACCGAAGACGTCGCCGGCTTCATGCGAAAGTACATTCCGTATCTGCATGGCTATCGCGACGTCGCGGAACCCGAGACGCTTTATCTCTGGGACGCGGCGGCGCGTGCGGGTCTGACTTATCGAAACTACGGCGAGTTTTTGGCGACGCTTTCCGAGGGTGATATCAAGGAGGTCCGAGACAATCGCGACAAACCGTATCCGGATATCTCGCCGACGGTTTCCGCGTTTCCGACGAAGAAGTCGCTCGAAGGTCACTTCAACACGCAGTATCGTAACTTCGATATGGGCACGCCCGATGCGATGACTGTCGAGTCTTATCGCGCGGCTCGCGAGAAGAATGCCGATCCGGCGATTAGTAGTTCACATGCGGATTCGCGCTTTCGTGGCAATTCGCGGTTGAGTGCATGGTTGGACGAGTTTCGCACGTTTGCGTCGCAGCGTGCAGCAGGGTCGGCGGATCGTTTGCCGAACCTGTCGATTCTTCGTTTGTCGAACGATCACACCGACGGCTTAACTGCCGGCAAGCCGACGCCGCAGTTCTACGTGGCCGATAACGACTACGCGCTCGGGTTGTTGGTTGAGGCCGTTTCGAACAGCGTCTATTGGAAAGACACTTGTATCCTCGTCGTGGAAGACGACGCGCAGGATGGACCGGATCATGTCGACGCGCACCGGTCGGTCGCGCTTTTGATCAGCGCGTACAATCGGCCGGGATTGCTGGTGCACGAGTTTCACAACACGGTGAGTTTGATCAGGACGATCGAGTTGTTGCTCGGCATCGAGCCAATGAATCAACTCGACGCCACCGCCACACCAATCAACATCTTTCGCACCGAACCGGACCTGCGTCCGTACAAAGCTGTGCTTCCCGAGGTCACGCTGGACAACCTGCTCACGCCACCCGCACGCGACGGCCTTACCGCCTACTGGATGCGTCGCACCGCAGAGCAGGACCTGGCCCATGCCGACATGGCCGACCCGGAGGTCCTGAACCGCATCATCTGGTTCTCCGTCAAACCCAACACCCCGATGCCCCCCGTCGCGCGCCTCCCGATCTTCGACGCGATGCGCCTCGGGTTGCAGGACGAACGCGAAGAGATTGCGGCTCAGCGAAAAGTTGATCGTGATGAGTAACCGTTTCATGCACACAACTGCACATGGTATAGTTCGACAAAGGAGTCGATAGAATGTCTCACAAAATAGTATTTCCGCCTCCCGGCTTCGATAAGTTATCTATCGAGGAGCAGGTCGAATATGCCGGCGCACTTTGGAATTACGTCACATCGGAACCTGACCGGGTGCCAACTCCAGCATGGCATAAGGAGATTCTTGCGGAGCGATTAGCCAGCTATGATTCGGATGCCAGCGAGGGAATTCCCTGGGAGGATTTCGAGAAAAAGTTAGAGCAAGAGCTAAATCGAAGTTAGATTCCTCACGGTCTACAAATGGGAAATCGCATCATCCTCTCACCGGATGCCTGGGCGGATCTCAGATCAGCCGTTCGGTGGTATACGCAAGAACAAATAGGCTTGTCTCTCCGCTTCAGAGCGCAAATTCGAGCAAGTTTGCGTCGCATCGTTCGGCAATCATACGCTTCTACGCTCATGGACGACGGATCCCGGCGTACACTGATGCGGCAATTTCCGTACTACATCTACTTTACTTTTGATGGAAGCTCCGTGTTTGTTACCCGTATTGTTCATCAGCGTAGGAGCAAACACACGTTTTAAGAATCGACCAGATAAGGCCGAGCCCAGCAATGACTGACAAAGACTTTCTCAAGCAGGCGAAAAAGTATTCAGAGCCGTTTTGCATCACCGACGGCAAGAAGTTCAAGTTGAAGCAGATCGATCCGGCGGAGACGCTCGGGCTCAGCGCGGAGGACAAGCTGAAGGCTAAGGACGCGCTCGAGTGTGGGGTCGAGCTCCTGACGAAGCTACAGGACAAACTCTATGCGCACGATCGCTGGGCCGTGTTGCTCATCTTTCAGGCCATGGACGCCGCCGGCAAGGACGGCGCGATAAAACACGTGATGTCCGGCGTCAACCCGCAGGGCTGCGAAGTTACCTCGTTCAAAGCACCTTCAGCGGAAGAGTTGGACCACGACTATCTCTGGCGCTGCGCCAAACGTCTGCCCGAGCGCGGCCGCATCGGTGTGTTCAATCGCAGCTACTACGAAGAGACGCTCGTCGTCCGCGTCCATCCCGAGTACCTCGCGTCTCAACGTCTCCCGGACACTCAAACGAAAAAGCGCGCGAAGCAAGATGGGCAAAAAGATTTCTGGAAGCAGCGCTTCGACGACATCAACAACTTCGAACGTTACCTCACCAACAACGGCATCGTGATTCTCAAGTTCTTCCTGCACGTCTCAAAGGAAGAACAAGAGCAGCGTTTCCTGGCGCGCATCGACGACCCCGCGAAGAACTGGAAGTTCTCAATGAAGGACGTAAACGAACGCGAGCACTGGGACGACTACATGCACGCTTACGAACAAACCGTGCGGCACACCGCCACCGAATACGCGCCGTGGTACGTCGTGCCAGCCGATGCGAAGTGGTTCACGCGGCTGGTCGTCGCCTCGGCGATCGTGCAGCGTCTAAGCGCGCTCGATCTTTCCTATCCAAAACTCAGCACTGACGAATTGGAGGAACTCCAAGCCGCGAAACAAGCCTTGCTCGCTGCTTCCGATACCACTAATTGATCGAATAGACCAACTTGCGATCGCGTCTGCTCTGTCCAAACAGCAACCCGCCGGCAGCACCGGCGCCGACTCCGATCAACGCGCCCATGTAAATGTAGATCCCGTAATCGTCTCTATCGGACCGATACTTAGTGGCGCCAATGCCAGTTCCGGCTGCCGCACCCAAACCCGCTCCGATCAACGCCCATTTTCCTTTTTCCGCTTTCCCGGAAATTACATGCACGCGGCGCACGTCAGCGCGCGGAATGCCGAACGGCTTGCCGTCGCGATCGATCGTGAGCGTCGCGTCAGTCGCCTCGATCATCCGCCCTTTGAACTCCTTGCCGTCAGTTCGCTTGACGACGAGCTTCTCGTCAGTCCCGATTCGTTGCACGGCGGACCAGTCGCTGCCGGTCGACGTCTGCTGCGCGATGGTCCACGACGTTTGACCCGACAGCAGAAAGACTACGAGCAACAGAGGAAGAGTCTTGCGTTTCATGTTTGTTCTCCTTTGAAAGTAAGAAGACTTCAACTGAAACGGTGCAAGCTACGTTCCCGCAGCATTGTTCTTCAAATCAGGTGTGATTCGCCGGCGTGCTTCCGGCGGCGAGACGGAATGTTGATGCACGTGTCAGAAAAATGTTTACTTCGGATCGGCTTCCTCTGCGCGTTGTTTCTCGGCGTCCTGAAGGAGCTTCTGGAACGCGGGCAGCGTCCGCAGCGACTTGAGATCGGTGTCATCGATAATCCACAGCAGTGCGTCCGCATCCAGCTCGATCGATTTTCGGAGCGCCGTCATCGCCTCCTGTTTGCGGCCGAGCCGCGCCAGCACGCTGGCCCGGATGTAATGGGCCTCGGCACTTCGCTCGTTCAGCGGCATGGTTAAGGCATGGTCGATGGCCTTCAACGCTTCCGGCAAGCGCGACTGCATGAGATAGACCACCGCTATTGAACGATGCGGCCGAGGGATATCCGGATCGATCTGCACCGCTCGCCTCAGACGCGCCAGCGCCTGAGGGTACCGTCTTTCGCGCATGTAAATGTCGGACATCGCGAGATTGACCCACGCACTGTCCTTCGCCCGAGGCGCTTCAGTCCTGACGAGCTGCTCGGCGTCCTCGATTTTTATGTCGTCTTCTAACCCGGTGAGAATGGAGTACAGAACGTCGTCATTAGCTTCGGCATACTTGTCGGCGGCGAGCAGTACTGCCCCGACTTCGCCCACTCTCGCGTTGCGGACCAAGAAGATCGCGAGGTCTTCGTAACCCGGTACCTCGAACGGATCGAGTGCGATGGCCTTTCGATACGCCGCTTCCGCCAACTCCGTTTGTTTCGTCGTTTCGTACACCGCCGCAACATCTCGATAGGCGCGAAAGTCGAAGGGCTCGAGTGACGAGTAGCGTTTGTAGAGTTCGATCGCCTGTTCAGGTTTTTCCTCACTCAAAAAGCCGGCAAGCCGGTAAATCGCCGGCGCGAACGGCGGCTGTTCGTGGCTGAGTTCCGTCAACAGCTTGATCGACGCGTCCTTGTTTTCTTCTGCCTTCGTCTCCCATAACGACATCATCTTGAGAAAGCGGTAAGTCTGGTCCGTGGGTTTGGTCTGCAATAAGCGATCGGCTTCGTCGACCGCCTTCGCAGCATCGTTATCCAGCACGGCCAGCACCTTCATGAACTCCGAGACCTGGCCCGGCGCCGGTTTTTTGCCAGCGCGCGTCGTTTCGATCGACTTGATGACTGGCCCAAACCTTTCGGCTGCAAGTTCGAATCCCGGATCAGGTTGTACTATGTCGACCAGATACCAAACGTCACCACGGCGCAACATACGCAATCGGAGCAGCAGGTCTTCATCGGACGCGTAGCACAACGCTTCCGCGCGCTCGCCTTTTTCCTCCAGATGCAGCAGGTGAACGTTGCCGGGCGCTTCACCTTCGTTGCCGTAGTTCTCGATTATCTCTTTCAAGACGCGCCGGTACGCCGACGACATCTGGTCGCGCTCGTGTTCGTTCAGCCCGTTCCACGCGTCCGCGCCCATGAACTCGTCGGTCATAGTTGGCAGATCGAGAGTCGCTTCGATCTCCGGCTTGTTCGCGAGTGCAATGAATTTTACGAGATGTTCGGCGAGCGCCTTCGGGCTCTTCTGAAACCCAGCAACCGTGCGTCGCGTCTCCAACACCTCGAGATCGATCAGGTTCAACGCCGCCGCCGTCACGAGGGCGCTTGCCTGGTTGCGAATGTGCGTCGCGTCGACGAAGTGCGTGCCCCACGTCGGATCGAGTTCGATCCACTCCCCGACCCACACTTCAACCCACGCATGACCGCCGAACGAATTGCCGCTGTACGCAAGTCCGGACACGATCCGCGCGGGCAGTCCGAGCGAACGCGCCAGCGACACGTACAACTGGCTAAATTCGGAGCAATCGGCTTCGCGCGTCGCGAGCGTCTCCGCAGCGCCTGCGCGCGCGACGAGCTTCCATTCGAGGTTCTTGTAGATCCAGTCGGCGAGTTTTTGTGCGACGCTCCACGCGTCACGATCGTCGCCGGCAATCTCACGCGCCTTATCGATCACGCTTTTGTCGTCAGACGAGATCTCGCCGGTCGCTTTCACAAACGCCGCGACCTCGGGATTCGTTATCGGTAACTGAAACTTCTTGTCCGGACTGGTGCGCCGCGCTGCAACTGTCAGCACCAATTCGTTCGCCGATTTGTGTTCGACCGTTTGTGTCGCGGACTTGATGTCGTCGCGGATGCTGTCGATTGGACCAGGAGCTTTCGCGCGGACTTTCAGGATGATTTCACTGAGCCGTTGTTGATCGAGGATCGGCGCGCCATGAGGATCGAGCGTCGCGTACGTGATGTTCGCGCCGTGCGGCAGGTAAGCAAAATCGGCGACCGCATAACGTCCTTCACGATCCATCGCGACCGACGAACGGCCCTCGATCGTTCCGGCGCTCGCGGTGGCGAAAAAGCTTTGACTGTGAAATGCGCTCGCGACCGAGAAAATTATGCCCGCCATTTGTGCTCTCAATCCGTCGGCGCTTTTTGCACTCGCGGCGGCTATCGCAGCTTCGAGGTTGTAGCCCCCGAACGCGACGATCCCCGGCGGCACTTTCTCCGCTGCTCGCGAGTAGTCGCGCGTGGCGGCGAGGTTCATCTTGCCTTTGCCCCCCAGCGTCGACAGCGCTTTGGCCTTGTTTGAGACGACGATAAATCCGTTCTTGATCGCAACGAAGTAAGAAGACTCGCCGCTTTTGATCTCAACCGTGTCAGTTGCTGGGCCAACCTCGCGAAACAGTTTCCCGGCGGCGAACGCGTCGGCGAGCTTGTTCGTTTTGAGCTTGCAGAAAGCCGCCCACGTTACGTCGTCGATAACCTCAGCGATGAAGTCCGGCATTTCGAGCAACACCGCGCCGCATTCCGGTCCCAACTCCGGCGCCACTTCCTTCTTGAAATCCAACGCCCAGAACGGGCCATCGATGTCGAGCTTGTTGTCCGGCAGGTTATGCGTTTTGGGCCATACCTCCGCGGCGGCGGCGACGTCAACTTTCATCAGAAAATAGGCCAGTGTCGACGAGGGCAACAAATCGCGCGGCGCCGACAACTCGTTCGGCTGAAACGACAGCAGCGGCTTGGACCACTCGCTCTCGTCGAAGTCGAAGCGGTGACTGTTTTCCCACGCCGAGTTGGAAAACTTCAGCGCGCCACTCTCGTTTGCCTTCTTGATCTTGTCAACAAAGGGGTCGACGGGTTCAGCTATGACCGCTTTGAGGTCGCTGAAATAAACCACGTCTCCATCAGTTGCGACCGAACGACGAAACTCTTCGTTACCGGCGAGTAGCTGTTGTTCGTCGGTAGTCGCGTTGGACAAGAGATCGCGCAGCGACGCAACGTCGCGCGTGAGAATCGCGACGTCGCCGATGAACGTCAGGTAAGTTGAAGCGCCGCCAAAGTTCCAGTTCGAGTCGATCGCCTGATATGCGATCGACTTAATCGGAATTCCGTTCCATTCGGTCTGGCCGATAAGCGAATAGTTCAACTCTGTAGTGACCTTCGGCTTGTCCGGACGGTCAGAAAGTGCGGCCTGGGCCATGAACGGCAGAAATGCGGGCAAAGCGGCGGCCGCGCGGGTGCCGATTGCGACGTAACGTGTTAGATCCGTAAACAGTCCGTTTGTGTGTTGGTAGTTCTCGACGAGACGCTCAAACCGTTCGCGATCTTTCACTCGCAACACGATCGCGAATCGTTGCGCGAGATAGACGCTGTCGCGAGCGCCCTGAGCGGTCCACGAGCCGAACACGATCGGCGAATCGGCCTTGATTCCGGTGTAGTCAATCAGCGCCTGAGCGTCGGGTGGCGCGCCAAGCTGCTGCCCGAGCCTTTCGCGAAAAGAGCCCATCACGAGGATCAGGTTTGCCTGCGCGCGCGGCGAGTCGAGCTGCAGGCCATGCAACGTTTGGTGGAACCGTTGCACGGTCTGGCCGGGATTCGGAATCGCGGTGTAATGCGTGACTTTCTTCGGAAAGAGATTCTCAGCGTAATCCTTGACTTTGAAATCCGCCGGCAGTTTGCGGGCTGTTTCGGGTGCGCAGCCGGCAGCGGTAATTTCGCAGTCGAAACGGAACGCAAAATCGTCGAGCTCGGGATCTGACTCAGCTTTGCGGATGATCTCTCGCGTTTGTTCCGCGCCTTTCGCAAGGCTGAGTTCGTTTCGAAACCGGATCTTCTTGATCGAGATTTTGATCGCTTCGTCGAGAGCTTTTCGCGCGGCTGCTTCTTTGTTCTTTGTCGCAGCAGTTGCGGCTGGCTTCTTTGAAAGCAACGCTTCGAGCCTCGGAATGTCGGAGACGGCGGCGGACTGGCCCAAAACCTCGACCGCGAGTTTTTGAATGCGCTCGTCACGGAAAGTCGCGAGCTTCAGCAGGCTGTCGACCGGAAGCATGTCGCCACGGTAACTCGCGACCTGCAGCGCGACGATCGTCATTGGATCGTCGTAAGCCGCCAGCAGGTGGGCGAGCGGAAGTTTGAACTCGTCCGATGTCAGCGTGCCGAGCAGCAACGCCCCCATCTGCGTCCTTCGATTCGGAGTGCTCTGACTAAAAAGACCTTGCATGAACTTGACGCGGTCCGCCTTGCTCAAGTACGGCCAGACCCGAGCGATTTTTGCGCTCGCCTGGGTGGACGACGATCTGTTCAGAAGCTGTATGACCACGTCGGCGTCCGGGCCGAGACGCCGGGCAGCGGCCTCCGCTACGAAGGCATCGGGATCGTCGAGTACGTGCCAGAGGAAAGGTTTGAGCGTGATGTTTTTGCTGCGCGCGAGCGCTTCCACCGCGGCCGAACGGACGACGGCTCGTCGATCGACGAGTAGATCGACGACGGCGTCAGGTTGTGACACGAACAGCGGCGTCAGACGATTGATCGCGGCTTCACGATCCACGCCCAGTTGATTGAGACTGGCGACGATGTTGTCGACGTCGTGCAGTGGGCCTGATGACGGAGTCTTGATCGCAGACGAACGTACCGTTTCAAAGTCGGCAAAGTTCGCCGGGACGATCATCACCGATTGAAGAGTCGCTTTTAAGAATGGCTCGACCGCCGCGGCGTGCTCCACCGGCGCAAGCAGGCTAATTTTCACCATCAGCGGACCAGAGATCGTGATCCACGTAGCGCTGCGAAACATTTTTCCCTGGTGGTCCGGCGACTCGAGAAAGATCTCGCGGGCTTCAACGTCCTGAAACTGCGTTCGCCGGGTGAGAATGGAGTCGCTGGAGCCGATCTCGTCCGCGGTCGCTTTCAACATGCCGGCTACGTACTCAGTTAACGGGTAGCCGTCGGGGACGGCGCCGGTAGTCACACTCAGTTGCGCTTCGTGTGGCCCATCGAACACAAGCTCGGTGCCTTGCTGCTTCCAGTCGGCGGGAACTCGGAATACAACTTTCTTGTCCGGCGTCACGTGCCGCGTGAAATTGGTTTGCGGGAGCGAATAACTGGTCCATTCGGCATCGCGTGCCTGTAGAGCAGCGACCTGGGCGTTCAGTGAGGCCGTGCTGCCACAGATCAGGCAGATAAGAACGACGAGCAGTTTGCGCATTTAAGGCCTTTCGAGGAATACAGAGTTTTCAGTGCGGTTTCGCCGGAGCCCTGGGTCGGTCTAGTTATATACATGTTTCTATCGTTGTGGCAATACGAGATACAATCCGCGTACGCGATTTAGAGACCTGCATGCCTGATTCCAATATTCGACGCGTTAAAGTGATCGACTCGCACACGGGCGGTGAACCGACACGTGTGGTGATCGCCGGTGGTCCCGATCTCGGCGACGACACGCTCGCCACCAGACTCGAACGCTTTCGCACGCAACACGACGACTTTCGTTCCGCTATCGTCAACGAGCCCCGCGGATCGGACGCGATCGTGGGCGCGTTGTTATGCGAGCCTCTCGATAATTCATGCGTCACGGGCGTGATTTATTTCAATAACGTGGCGTATTTGGGGATGTGCGGGCACGGGACGATCGGAGTGGTCACCACGCTCGCTTACCTCGGCTGGATTGGACCGGGAACACACCGCATCGAGACACCGGTCGGCGTTGTCACTGCGAGGCTCGACAAGGATGGATCGGTCGAAGTCGCGAACGTGCCGAGTTACCGGCTCGCTGCGGATGTGTCGGTGAACGTGTCGGGGGTTGGACCAGTGACTGGCGACATCGCGTGGGGCGGCAACTGGTTTTTTCTGGTGAAAAATCATTCGTTTGAACTATCGCTTCAAGACCTTGAAGCGTTGACCGATTTCACGTGGGCCGTACGCGAATCACTTGCGCGCGAGGGGATCACCGGGGCGGACGGACACGAGATCGATCACATCGAGTTGTTTGGACCATCGGAAATCGCTGGCGTCGACAGTAAGAACTTTGTGCTTTGCCCGGGCAGCGCTTACGACCGTTCACCCTGCGGAACCGGCACGAGTGCGAAGCTGGCGTGTCTCTTTGCCGATGGAAAGCTCGCTGAAGGGCAAGTGTGGCGGCAGGAAAGCATCGTCGGCAGCGTCTTCGAAGGCACGGTCTCGATAATCGACAACGCAATCCATCCGCACATCAAGGGGTCCGCGTTCATCACCGCTGAAGCTGATTTGATCCTGGATGTGCGCGACCCATTCTGCATGGGCATTCGCTGATGACGTCTCCTGTTTACGACGTGGTGATTATCGGCGGCGGCATCGTCGGCGCTGCGTGTGCGGCGGAGTGCGCGGCGGAACGGCTGCGCGTCGCGATCGTCGAGGCAAAGATGATCGGCGGCGGTGCGACCGCGGCGGGCATGGGCCATCTGACGGTGATGGACGATTCCGAAGCGCAGTTTGCTTTGACGCGCTATTCGCAACTGCTGTGGGCCGGTTTGCGGGAGGAACTGCCGCGCGAGGTGGAGTACGACGCGTGTGGAACGATCTGGGTCGCGGCAGATGATGAAGAGATGCGCGAGGTCGAGCGTAAGCACAGGTTTTATTCGGAGCGTGGGGTGGTGGTTGAGGTGCTGGATGCGCAGTCGCTGAGAGAAGCGGAGCCGAACTTGCGCGAGGGCTTGGTTGGCGGGCTTCGGGTCGCCGGAGATAGCGTGATCTATCCGCCGTGTGCGGCGCAGTTTTTTGTCGCTCGTGCTGTGTCGCTTGGCGCCGCTTTGTTTGTTGGTCAGGCAGTGCAGGAAGTTTTTTCTGATGAGGTTCGCTTGCGTGACGGAACTGTGATTTCCGCTGGGGTGATTGTGAACGCGGCGGGGAGTTGGTCGGCGCAGTTGACGCGCGGGATCGACGTGAAAAAACGCAAGGGACATCTCGTGATCACGGATCGTTATCCGGGGTTTCTGCGGCATCAACTGGTTGAGCTTGGTTACTTGAAGAGTGCGCATACGATGACGGCGGAGTCGGTGGCGTTCAATATTCAGCCGAGAAGGACGGGGCAGTTGTTGATTGGTTCGTCGCGACAGTTTGAGGTTAATGAGGCGGGGATTGATGTTTCGATTTTGAGCCGGATGTTGTCGCGCGCGATTGAGTTTCTGCCGGAGTTGGCGAGGCTTTCGTCGTTGCGTGCGTGGACCGGGTTTCGCGCGGCGACGCCGGATAAGTTGCCGCTGATCGGGCCGGCTTCGTCGGAGGTTGAACGCGAACGATTGTTTCTTGCGACGGGACATGAGGGGCTCGGAATCACGACGTCGATGGGGACGGCGAAGCTGTTGGTCGATCAGATCGTAAATCGCACGCCTGCGATTCCGGTGGCGCCGTATCTGCCGTCGCGCGTGGCCTCGGTTGGGGCGGAGCTCGTGCATGTCTGAAACGGTGCGTGTGATCGTTAATGGTGTGGCCGTGGCCATGCCGGCGGGCAGCATGGTGTCGGCGGCTGTGTTGGTGTCGGGGATTACGTTATTTCGACGTTCGGTGACCGGCGAACCGCGGGGGCCGTTGTGTGGAATGGGGATCTGTTTCGAGTGCCGCGTGACGATCGACGGCGAAGCGCATTGTCGTAGTTGTCAAACAGTTTGCCGGGAGGGGATGGACGTGCGCACCGATGAGTAGGGCTGGGCCGGTTGCGGGCCAGAAGCCGTTTGAAAGACGGCGACGCGAGTGCGACGTTTTGATCGTTGGGGCCGGTCCGGCCGGGCTTGCGGCGGCGTATCGAGCGGCGCAGGCGGGACGGCTCGTAGTCGTCGTCGATGACAATCCGGATGCGGGTGGACAGATCTGGCGCGGTGCGAGACAAGCCAACGTTCGATCAGGCGAGGCGTGCTCGCGAGAGGCGCCGTCGCGTGAGGCGCAGGTTTGGTTTGAACGCGTTCGCAGTGTCGATATCGATTTGATCGCCGGCGCGCGTGTGTTTCAACAGATTGGGTCGCGCACGTTGCTCGCCGAGACGTCAGACGGCGTGCGCGAGTTGGTCTGTGAAGATTTGATCCTTGCGACCGGCGCGCGTGAACGGTTTTTGCCGTTTGCGGGTTGGACGTTGCCCAACGTGATGGGCGCGGGTGGATTGCAGGCGCTCGTAAAGAACGGTCTGCCGATTGACGGGAAGAGAATTGTAGTTGCCGGCAGTGGTCCACTGTTGCTTGCCGTTGCCGCATATTTGCGTTCGCATGGCGCGGAGGTGTTGCTGATCGCCGAGCAGGCGCCGTTGCTCCGTGTCGCGCGGTTTGGTTTTGGTCTGCTCAAAAATCCGGGCAAGTTATCACAAGCACGCAAACTCCTAAGTTCTGTCAGATATTTAAAGGATTGCTGGGTTACCGCAGCGGACGGTGCACAAAGACTAGAATCCGTGGTCTTACAACGACGTAACAAGCGTTGGCGTGTCGACTGCGATTACCTCGCTTGCGGTTTTCATCTCGTGCCGAATCTCGAACTCGCGGAGTTGCTCGGTTGTGAGATCGCGGACGGCGCGGTGAGTGTTGATGAGTTTCAACAGACAAGCGTGTCGCATGTTTATGCCGCAGGCGAGGCGACGGGCATCGGCGGACTGGAATTGTCGCTCGTTGAAGGCGAGATCGCCGGACTCGCCGCGGCGGGCAAGCGCGACGACGCGCGGCGTTTGTTTCCAGAGCGCGCGAAGCAACGACGTTTCGCCGAACTCTTGAATCGCACGTTCGCGCTGCGCGACGAATTGAAGACACTCGCGACGCCGGAGACGATCGTCTGCCGCTGCGAAGACGTTGTATTCGATCGTGTGCGCGCGCATGATTCGTGGCGCGCCGCGAAGTTGCAGACGCGTTGTGGCATGGGGCCGTGTCAGGGAAGAATTTGCGGCACGGCGGTCGAGTTTTTGTTCGACTGGAAAGTCGAATCGGTAAGGCCGCCCGTCTTGCCCGTGAGAATTGAAAGTTTGTTGACCGTCCGAAACATCGATTAAAAAAATGAAGAACATGATCTGGCGCGGCGTGATGCCCGCCATCACCACACCTTTCGATGAACAACTGCAGATCGATCACGCGTTCGCGGCGAAGCATTGCAACTGGCTCGTCGATAACGGCTGCACCGGCATCGTTACGCCGGGTTCGCTGGGCGAGAGCGCCACGCTGACGGTCGACGAGAAGCTGTCGCTTTGGTCCACCGTCGTCGAGGCGGTCGGCGATCGCGTGCCGGTCGTGGCGGCGATCGCGTCATTGAGCACTGCTGAGGCAATCGAGTTGTCGAAGCGCGCGGCGGATCTCGGTTGCAGCGGTCTGATGGTCCTGCCGCCGTACGTCTACCAGGGCGACTGGCGCGAGATGAAGGCCTACACCGAGAGTGTTTTTCGAGCTACGGGACTTTCGTGCATGCTTTACAACAACCCGGTCGCGTACGGGACGGATTTTCGGCCGCAACAGATTCGCGAGCTTGCGGCCGAGCATGCGAACTTCGAGGCGGTGAAAGAGTCGAGCACCGACGTGCGGCGCGTGACGTGGATCAGGGAGTTAACAGGCGACCGGTTGGCGATCTTCGTCGGCGTCGACGATGCGATCGTCGAGGCGATCGCTGTGGGCGCGGTTGGGTGGATCGCGGGGTTGGTGAATGCGTTTCCGAAAGAGTCTGTCGATTTGTTCGACTATGCGATGAACGGCGAGCGTGAGAAGGCGATGAGTCTGTACCGATGGTTTCTGCCGTTGTTGCGACTGGATACGGTGCCGAAGTTTGTGCAACTGATAAAACTCGTGCAGCAGGAGGTTGGCATGGGCAACGCGCGCGTGCGGCCGCCGCGTTTGGAACTTGTAGGGGCTGAGCTCGACGAAGCGCGGCGGGTGATCAGTGAAGCGCTGAATACGCGACTCAAATAACCGATACCAATCACATAAGCAACACGGTTCAAATAAGCGACACGGATTAATGAGCGACACGGATCAAATGAGCGAGCTAAAGGGAACATCGATCATCGGTTTTCGTCGCGGTGCGTTGAATGGCGGAACGCTGCAGGGCGTCAATGCGGCGACCGGCGAGGAGCTGCCGCCGACGTATCACACCGCGAGCGCTGCGGAGGTGGAGCAGGCGGCGCAACTCGCGCACGCCGCATTCGCGGGCTACTCACGAATCACCGGCGCCGACAGAGCGCGCTTCCTTCGTCGTATCGCGACGAACATCGAGGCGCTCGGCGACGACTTGATAAACCGCGCCCACCTCGAAACCGCTCTGCCGGAAGCGCGTCTGCGCGGCGAGACAGCACGCACGTGCAATCAACTGCGTATGTTCGCGGATCTGGTTGAGGAAGGTTCGTGGGTTGATGCGCGGATCGATCGCGGCGACCGCGCGCGACAGCCGTTGCCAAAACCTGATGTGAGATCGATGTTGCGTCCGCTTGGGCCAGTTGTTGTTTTTGGAGCAAGTAATTTTCCGCTCGCGTTTTCCGTCGCCGGCGGCGATACGGCGTCTGCGTTAGCGGCGGGGAATCCGGTGATTTTTAAGGCGCATCCCGCGCACCCCGGGACGTCGGAACTTGTCGGTGTGGCAGTATCTGAAGCGGCGAAGAGTTGTGAACTTCCGGAAGGAGTCTTCTCGCTCTTGTACGATTCCGGCAATGATGTCGGAAGCGCCCTAGTGAAGCATCCGCTGATCAAAGCCGGCGGATTCACAGGCTCACGCGCAGGCGGGCGGGCTTTGTTCGACCTCGCGTCGTCAAGACCCGATCCGATCCCGTTCTACGCGGAGATGAGCAGCGTCAATCCGGTTTTTATTCTGCCCGGTGCGTTGCGCGAGAGATCCGATCAGATTGCCGCGAATCTTTATGCGTCAGTGACGGTAGGGGCGGGCCAATTCTGCACCAATCCGGGATTGGTGTTTCTCACGGAGAACGACGATTCAAAGTCGTTTGTGCAAAAGCTCAGCAACTTGATGGCCGGAACTGCCGAGCAAACAATGCTCACGGCTGCGATCTGTAATAACTACCGCAACGGCCTTGCAGCGCGAACGAACCACGCGGCAGTCGAAACGATCGGCGGGAGTGCGCTATTCAAAACAACAGCCGCGGATTTTATTGCTCATCCGGAACTCGCGGAAGAGCTCTTTGGCCCCTCCACTCTCGTGGTCACTTACACCGATCAACTGTTCGAACTGGTAAACGCGCTCGAAGGTCAACTCACGGCGACGATTCACGGCAGCGAAGACGATCTGCGCACCAATAACGATTTAATTGCTCTGTTGGAAACAAAAGCAGGTCGATTGGTATTCAATGGGTTTCCGACCGGCGTGGAAGTCGGTCACGCGATGGTGCATGGTGGACCATACCCCGCTACGTCAGACGGCCGCTCGACCTCGGTCGGCACGCGCGCGATCTTTCGTTTCGCGCGTCTCGTTTGTTTTCAGGATTTCCCGAACTCAGCGCTTCCACCCGAACTTCAGGACGAGAACCCGCTCGGCATCTGGCGCATGATCGACGGCAAGCTCGACCACGGATAACACGCGCGACGAACGATCACACAGATCAAAGTCACAAACTTCGCCGCACTTCCTCCGCGACGCGCAACCCGACATCAAACGCCTCTTCAAACAGCGCCACTCCACTCAATTCCGAATGCGCGAAATGGATCGATCGAAACGGCTTCGCGCCTTCGCGACGCGCCTGTCCCCACATGAACCCTGTCCGCGGTCGGATCATCGCGTGGCCCCAACGCATCACGTCGATCCTTTCCGTCAGCTCGCGAATGTCCGGATGCGCGCGCTCGAGATCCGTGAGAATGACGTCGCTCCATTCCTGCCAGCCAGTTTCGAGCAGACGAGCGCGCGCGTGACGCGCATCAGCATCACAAAGCGGATAGTAGTAGGTGAGCACTGTTGGACCATAGTCGCGCCCGCGTTGATGCGTCGCAACCACGTAACCCAGCGACGGGCTCTCGTAAAGCACGTTGTCCCACGACAGCGGAAAATCACGCGGCGACTGCTTCGGCCGATCACGCAACGTAAGGTTCGCCACCATCCACGCCCCGAACTGAAACTCGCCAATGTGCGGCGGCGGGTTATCGCGATAGGGCCGCACGATGTAGCGCGCGATAAACTGCGGCGCCGCAAAGATCACTCGCTGCGCCCGGAAGCCACGCGGATTGCGGCCCTCGCGATCGAGCGTGAGCACGTCAACGCGTGAACGTCCATTCTCTTCGACCGGTATCAGCTCGACCGCCGCGCGATCGAGTTGCACATGCGACTTCGTCTTCTCGAACAGGTGATTGACGAGCCGTCCATTACCTTCGGGCCACGTGATGAGCGACTGCGATTCCACACCCGGTTTCGCCACGCGCGAGCAGAAGTAAAACAACCCGGCCCACGCGCTCGTCTGTTCGAGCCTCATCCCGTAATCGTCGCGGCACGCGTAGTCGACCCACCATGAAAGCCGCGAACTGTTGAACCCGTTTTGATTCAGCCAATCGAGAATCGAGATGCGATCGAGTGCCGTAACTTCCGCGTCGTCCGAACACGCCGAAACAGGCAGCGTGAATGCTCGCCGACCTTTCGCGTCGCGCCACGAGATCCAGCGCGCGAGTTCGGCGTTGAAGCGATCGAGCTCCAACTTGTCCTCGCCCGACGCGCCTGGATGCAGATACAGCCCTTCGTACCAGCGACGCTTGTAGAAGATGCGCTCCTCGGGATCGCGGCACAGAAACTGTTCGCGAACGATGGGCTCGCCTTCCGCGTCCCTGCCTTCGAGCACGCCCATCTCGTCGAGCAACGAAACCAGCGCGGCGTTTTCTTTCATCGGCGCGGGGATGTAGTGCGCGCCCCACGGAAACGAGATGTTGCGATTTGAACCGGAGCGCGAGGTGCCGCCGGGTGCGTTTTCCAACTCCATCAAGACGAAATCGTTGAACCCTGAACTCTGCAGCCGCCAAGCCGCTGTCAGTCCGGCAACACCGCCGCCGACGATCACGATCGGCACGTTGGTCCAGGCGTCAGCCGGCACTTCCACGCGCAGGCCGTCACGCACGCGATGACCAAAAACATCCGAGGTGCCGACGATCTCGCCTTCAGGAAACCTCGGGGTCGAGCTGCGACGACATGCGGCCAGCGCCACGGGCATCCCGAGAAACGCAGCCAGGATTTCACGACGCGTGAATCTCGTCATGCGTGAACACCTTAACCACAAAAAGGCAAATGAATTACTTTAACCACAAAAAGGCACAAAAGGCACAAAAGGCACAAAAGGCACAAAAGGCACAAAAGGCACAAGAGGCACAAGAGGCACAAAAAGGTTTTTAGAAAAGGAGCCTCTTACATGCCAAAATACTCTTTACAAGCCAAATACTCTTTACAAGCCAAATACTCTTTACAAGCCAAATACTCTTTACAAGCCAAATACTCTTTACAAGCCAAATACTCTTTACAAGCCAAATACTCTTTACAAGCCAAATACTCTTTACATGCCAAAATACTCTTTTGTGCCTTTTGTGCATTTTGTGCCTTTTGTGGTTACTCAAATCGTCGCCACTCACCTTCGTAGTACCGCACCAACGCCTGGTTATCGAGGCGATTGATCTCTACCGGCACCGGTCCAATATCACTCGACAACGTGAACATCGCCGCCATCGTTTGATCGTTCAGAAACTTCAAGCTCGCCATCGGCTCCCGCGGTATCTCGAAAGCCGACGTGCGCGCGAGCGCAAATCCCCACAGCCCAAAACTCGGCACCGCCGTGTAATAAGGCCTGACGACAAACCCCGCCGCCTCGAGCGTGCGAATGATGCACCAGTACGAATTGCGCGCGAACATCGGTGACGTCGATTGCACACTTACCGCCGCATTCTGCGCGAGCTTCGCCCGCAGCATGCGGTAGAACCGCGTCGTATACAGCTTCCCCAACGCAAACGAATTCGGATCGGGAAAATCGACGATCGCCGCATCGTACGGCGCCTCTGTGTTCTCTTCGATCCAGATGAACGCATCCTCGTTCACTACCTGAACGCGCGGATCTTCAAACGACCGCTGGTTCAACTTCGCCAGCAACGGAAAACGCGACGACAGGTTCGTCATGTCCGGATCGAGATCCACCAGCGTAACGCGCTCGACCGATCGATACTTCAACACCTCGCGCAACGCCAACCCATCGCCGCCGCCCAGCACGAGTACCCGTTTCGGATTGTTCGCCAGCAACATCGCCGGATGGACCAGCGCCTCGTGATAGCGATACTCATCGGTCGAACTAAACTGCAAGTTGCCGTTCAGAAACAACTGAAACCCCGCGCGCCCGCGCGTGATGACGATCCGCTGATACGGCGTGTCTTTCGTGTAGACGATCTCGTCGGCAAACATCTCGTCTTCCGCGAGCGAGGTCAGCTTGTTTGCGTAAACGAACCCAAGGACCAGCAGCACGATGACCACCGCCGCCCTGATTCTCAACGCGACGATGCCGCTCTTGATCAACGGCCGCAGCAGCCACGTACCCCACAACGCAACGCCTGCGTTCAGCATTCCGAACACGAGCGAAGTGCGAATCAACCCGAGTCGCGGCACAAACAGGATCGGAAACAGGATCGACGCGAGCAGTGCGCCGATGTAGTCAAACGCGAGCACGCGCGAAACGAGTTGTTTGAATTCAATCTGGTCTTTCAGGATGCGCAGCAGCAGCGGGATCTCGAGACCGACGAACACACCGATCGCGAACACCACGAAGTACAGCACGACGTAGAAGTAACTGACGCGCGAGAACGTGATGAACAACAGCGGCGCGGAGAACCCGCCGAGTATTGCCACCGCGAGTTCGATGTCGACGAACCGGCGCGCGAGTCCTTTGTCGATGAAGCCGGAGAGCCACGAGCCGACGCCCATGGCGAAGAGGTAGATGCCGATGATGAGGGAGAACTGAGTGATGGAGTCGCCGAGCACGTAGCTGGCGAGAGTTCCGGCCAGCAGCTCGTAAATCAATCCGCAGGTGGCGACGATGAGAACGTTAAGGAAAAGTAGCGGCGGTCGTTTCATGTCGCAGCGGGAGGCGAGCTCTTCATCCGTTTATCGCCGCCGCGATGATCAGCGCACTGCCGAGTATGACGGCCGCGATCACAATCGCGAGCGCGACGTTCTGGTCCTCTTCAATCTCTTTGCGCACTGAAAACGGCGTCGCCTTCGCGATGACCACGAACGCGAGCGCGAAGACGATGAGACCGATGATGACAAATACCAGCGTCGTCACCACGGTTCGCGCGAGCGACTCGAGCGGAACTATCAAACCGGCTGTCGTATTCAACGCAACTGATTCAAGCAGCATCATTTTCCTCCGTGAAAGCCGTAGTGCCAGAAATGAAACGAGCGATAACCATTTTGCCGCGCGTCAGGCGGCAACTGCCGTCGCGAACCGCCGCCGATTTCCCAACCCAGCAATGCCGCGGCGCTGTACAAACTAACCACGCCGACTGCGAAAATTGTGTAGAGTGTTTTGAGCATTCGCTTCCCTCAGTTAATTAGTCGAAATCCAGGTCGAGACCCGAGTCGTCGTCATCGTCGTCGCCGCTGCTGCCGCTATCGCTGAACATGCTTTCGGACCAGCGTCTGCGTTCGAAACTGATGTGATGAATCAGCATCGCGATTGGTCCGATCGAAATCGCAATCAGCGCGATCAGCAGATTGAATCCGGTCGCGACGTTCTGTCGGATCGTGACCGTCACCACCGCGGGCTCTTGCCACTTCTCCCACTGCGCTTCCAACCGCAGCACGTATCTTCCGGCCGGCATCGACGATGTGGATGCCGAATCTTTCTGGTCGCCCTCGGTCCATGACTCGCCGTCCTCGACCCCCTGGTAGTAAGAAATGTCGATCGGGAACGATTGGACCACGCCCGTTTCGTCGTTAATTAGATCGCCTTCGAGATACACCCACGTGTTCTGCACCGGCGACTCGCCGATGATGCGAATGTTTCGTCTGCCGGCTAACTCGAACGGCTCGCTGAAGAAGACCTGCGTGGCGTCTGCGTTTTGCAGCGGGTCGAGCGTCACGGTTTGCTGGAAGACCTGTTTCTCAGATCCGCCGACGACAAGCATCACAAGGCCCACCACGAGCAGCAGCACAACAAACAGAATCCAGTACTTGTAAATCCACTTGTGTTTGTAAGGCTGATTCGGCGCGACGCCCGAACCACGCGGCAGACCCTTGACCCCGAATGCCTTTTCGATCTGCGAAACTGGAACGTAGGCGCCGAGCGACCAGTTGATCTCGCCGGTTGCGCGCTTCGTCTTCTCCGGGTTCTTCGGATCCGTGACGTAAACCGTCGAGACTTCCTTCGAGAGCATGTACGGCGGCGCGACGTAATCGACGCCGCGCACCTGCTCGCCGGCTTCGACCTTCCAGTAAAACTCGCCGAGCACCGTTTCGACTTTCGCCTGCGCGTCCTGAAAGATCCTGTAATTCTTGCCGCGAAAACTGACCGACTTCGCCGACTCCAGCACCTCGCCCGGCGGGACCGCCTGCACGTAGTTCCAGTGATTGTCGCTATGTACCAGCCAGCGAAATCCGACTTGCGGGTTGTAAAGCAGGTACTCGCTCCAGAAGTACTGGATGCTGTCGATCGTGACGCTGCGCTCCATCGCCCCGATCACGGTCATCTTGCCTTCGGGTACGTCACCCGTCGTGCCGATCGGAATGAGCGGTTGAAACCGCGGCTTCTCGAGTGCTTTCAGAAACTGAAGCTGGCCTTGGTTGACGTGGAGCAGCGAGTTGCAGTTTGGACAGGTGACGCGCTCGGTTTTGTCAGGCGCCCGGAGCTCGAGTGGTCCACCACAGTGCGGACAGCTAACCTGTGCGGCGCCGACGCGGCGTTCTTCACGTTCGGGCGCGCGCGTCGTCGTGATGCCGAGTTCAGCAAGCGTGACTTGTTGGCCCAGGAAGATGAGCGGCGGCGATTCGTTGTAATCGAGCGTGCCGAAAGCGCCATTGGTACCGGAGAGATCGGCGTAGTAGTAAGTCTCGCCGGGCGTCAGCAGGTACGGGATTTCGCCCTTCGCGCCGCGCGCCGTGGCGCGTCCGGTTTCGGCGACGATCAGCGGCGTGGGCCATGGCAGACCGGAAACGGTTTGGCCCAACTGCAGTTGATCGAATTGCCGGATGTCGACGCCCTGCGGAACCGGATATTGAAACGTGAGATAGAAGCGGCCCTGCGCTTCGGCGAGCCAGCCGAGCCAACCGTTGGAAAAGGTCGCGTACCACTCGTCCCACTGGCCGCCCATCTCGTGACCTAGTTGCGCGCGGCCGGTCAGCTCGAACGGAATGTCTTTCCACGTGCCGCGGACGCCGACGTCGAGCGGCGATCCGGTTTCGACCAGTTCGGCGACCTTGCCGAGATCTTTCAGATCGCGATCGGTGCGCGCGACAGCCGAACGGCAGTACTGACAAATGACGACGATCGATTGTCCGCTTTTGAATTCAACCGGTCCGCCGCACGACGGGCAGTTGGCGACGAGCGTGCTCATCGAGCGGCCCCTCCGGCTTGAAGGGCCACTCGTTCAAACGTGCGCACGTTGACGTCGCTCGCGCCCAGCATTTCCTTCAGCCGTTCTTCCCACGGCCATGTCGCGCGATCGCGACAGCAGTACAGATTGAAAGTCGCGGCGCGAAACTCGGGGTAGGTGTGACACGCGAGATGTGATTCGGAGAGCAGCGCGAGTCCGGTAACGCCGCCGGGCGCGGCAAACTTGTGCCACGCGATCTCGCCGAGAACGTGCAGATCGAGATCGCTGATGACGCGATCGAAAACGATTTCTAGGCGATTGATGTCTGCAAGCGCTGCCGGGTCACAGCCGCTTGCGTCGATGAGCCATTCAGTGCCGAGAGTCATCTTTAATCTGGGTAGCGACGCCGACAGTTTACAAAAGAGTTACTAACCGTCCAATAGGGAAGCGTGTTGCAGGATCGACGGCGCGATCGGTTCGAGAAAACGCGACAGCGTGGGCGTGCCGTCTGTTTCCGGGCCGTTGTAGACGTTCACCGCCGGATAAACGAAGTTCAGATCTTTCTTCGCGCGCGTCGTCGCGACGTAGAGCAAACGTCGCTCTTCCTCGAAGTCGTCGAACTCGTCCTGAAAACGATTTGCGGGAAACCATCCGTCAGTCATCCAGATTAAAAATACGTTGTCCCATTCGAGACCTTTCGCCGAATGGACCGTCGAGAGCGTCACGAACCCGCCGCCGTTTCGCGATGCGCCGCCCTGGACGGCTTCAGTCGGATCGAGCGCGACGTCTTCGAGCAACTTCGCGGACGTCTTGTAGCGTTTGGCGATCGTTTGCAGGTGTTCGAGATCGCGGCTGCGGCGCTGAACGTCGTCGTACTTGTTCTTCAACAATGGGCGATAGAAACGTAGAACCGCCGAGAGTTGTTCGCTCGGCGTCTTGCCTTCACAAACCGTGGTGAACACGCGCGCGAGACGGACTAGTTGCGCCTGGTAACCTGCGCGTCCCGGAAAGCGATGAAGTTTTTTGAACAGCGCGCCTTTGGTTCGCGTCGAACGAAATTCTTTCTGCTCGACGCCGAGATGTTCGAGTATCTGATAGACGGTCGCGTCGCCGACGTGATCGAGCAGCTTCAGCGAGCGGAACCACGAAAGCGTGTCGGAAGGTTTGACGACGACGCGCAGAAACGCCAGCGCGTCTTTGATGTGCGCCGATTCGGCGAACCGCATCCCGCCAAACTTGCGAAACGGAATGCTGTGCTTGCCGAGCTCGATCTCGAGATCGAACGAATGCGAACTCGAACGAAACAGCACGGCGATTTCTCGCAGCGGCACGCCTTCGTCACGCAAGTCGGCGATGCGTTGGGCCACGAAGCGCGATTGCTCGTTCTCGTCGCGGGCACTGACGACTACCGGCGGCTGTCCGCCTTCGATTTGCGAATAAAGCCGTTTTTTGAAGCTTTCTTTTACGTCCGCGATGATGGCGTTGGCGACGTCGAGGATCGGTTGCGTGCTGCGAAAGTTTTCCTCGAGCTTGATGATCTGCGCCGACGGAAACAGTTTGGGAAACTCGAGCATGTTGCGGTGACTCGCACCGCGAAACGAGTAGATCGATTGGAACTCGTCGCCGACGACGGCGACGTTGTCGTGACGCGCGGTCATCAGTTTGACGATCTGCGCCTGGAGTTTGTTCGTGTCCTGGTACTCGTCGACCATGATGTAGCGATACTGGTCCGACAGTCGCTCGCGCAGTTCCTGGCTTGATTCGAGCGCTTCGCGCAGACGCACGAGCAGATCGTCGTACGTCAGCATGTGTCGCGCGCGTTTGAACTCTTCGAAGGACCGGAAAAGCGTTTCGAGGTTGCGGCGCTCGTCCGTGAACTGCGAGTACTCGTTGTTCAGCACCTGCTTCATGGTCTGGACCTTGTTGACCATCATGCTGAAGATCGCGGCGATCGTTCGCTTGCGCGGGAAGTGTTTTGCATCACCGCCGCGCGTGAATTTCGTCTGGCGGCGGAGAAGATCGATCAGGTCTTCGGTGTCGCTCTGGTCCAGCACGGTGAAGTTGCGCTGGACGCCGGCGATCTCGGAGTACTTGCGCAGGACCGAATGGCCCAACGAGTGAAACGTGCCGCCGGACACGCGTTGGCAACGCGCGTCGGCGAGTGCGGCGGCGCGAGAGAGCATGCTCGCGGCGGCGCGGCGCGTGAACGTCAACAACAGGATCGATTCCGGTTTTGCGCCGATCTCGACCAGACGGGCGACACGATAGACGAGCGTGCGCGTCTTGCCGGTGCCGGCGCCCGCCACGATCAACAATGGTCCTTCGGTCGTGGTTACGGCTTTGAACTGCGCTGTGTTGAGTTCTTTTTCGTAGTCGATCGTCTGTGCGCCGGCGATAACTCGCTTCAGCACCAGTCGCGTTTTGGCAGCGATCGGCAGCGTTTTTCCGAGATCGAGTTCGCGTTTGAGTGTTTTGAGTTCGACGGCGAGTTCTTCGACCGTTTGGTAACGATCTTTCGGCGTCTTGGCGAGTGCTTTTGTCAGGATGCGCTGGAGATCGATCGGAAGCTCGGGACCGTTCGCGCCCGGCAGACGTGGATCGCGGTGCAGGATCGCGTGCATCGTGTCGATGCGATTGTCGTGAACGAACGGCGCCGTTCCGGTCAGCATCTCGCAGAGCACGACGCCGAACGAGAAAACGTCGCAACGGCGATCGACTCGTTGGCCCAACAACTGTTCGGGCGCCATGTAGTTGACGGTGCCCATCAGCGTACCGGATTCAGTTTCTACCCCACGGATCAGTGTTTTTTGTTCGCTGTCGGCGGCGAGGGCGCGTTCGCGTTCGGCGACGAGTTTTGCCAGACCGAAGTCGAGAATCTTGGCGTAGCCGTCGCGGCTCAGCATCAGGTTCTCAGGTTTGAGATCGCGATGAATGATGCCGAGTTCGTGCGCGCGGGAGAGACCGGCGGCGATCTGGATCGCGATATCGATTGTTTGCCGAAGCTCCAGGCCGCTGGATTTGATCTTTTGCCGCAGCGTTTCGCCTTCGACGAATTCCATCGCGATGTAAGGTCTGCCGTCATCTTCGCCCACTTCGTAGATCGTCAGGATGTGTGGATGGTTCAACGCCGACGCCGCGCGTGCTTCCTGGAAGAACCGGCGGCGGCGATCCTGTTGCGACACGTACTCCGCGGGCAGGAGTTTCAGAGCGACGACGCGTTGGAGCAGGTTGTCGAAAGCCTTGTAGACTACGCCCATGCCGCCGGCTCCGATGGGTTCGACGATCCGGTAATGCGCGATGGTTTCAGCGGGAATGGCCTTCATGTGCAGCGCTACAGATTAACGCACCTGAAACTGAGATCGAAACGTATTATACGAATGAGTTACAATCCGTGGTTCGCGAAGAGGCAACTATGATCTGTCCGCGTTGTTCGTCCAATCAAACTGACAATGTGAAGTTCTGCACGTTTTGCGGGGCCAATCTGGAGGCGGTGCGTGAAGTAATCGCGCCGAAAGACACGGACAACCGGAAGTTCGACTGGAGCGAGACGTGGGTCGCTGAGATGTTCAGGTCCGGCGACATTGCTCAACAGCGAAAGCTCGAAATGGAGCGGCGGTTGGGTATTACGCCCGAGGTCAAGCGCTACAACGAGATCAAAGCAGGCGTGATCTTGAGCAGTATTGGCGTGGGGTTGACGATTTTTCTGTTCATTTTCATGCAGGGAGTGGCCAGCAACGTGCAGCCGAATGAGGCGGAGATTATCACCCGGCTGTGGGTGGCGGGCTTCATTCCGTTCTTCATCGGGCTGGCCTTAATCATCAATGGTCTAATTGTCAGCCGGAAGCAGGCGGAAATCATGGAGCGCGAAATAAAGCGGGTCAACAATCTGGAAAACGGCACACCCGAACTTAATGCCGCGACTCCGCGCTCCCTCCGCCCCGCGGAAACCAACGAATTCATCCCCACACCCTTCAGCGTCACCGACCAAACCACCCGCCACCTCGTGAACGCTGAACCTCCTCCGGACACTGGGAAGGGTTCCTAACGATCTTTAACGTGCTCTTGGACTTTGCTTTTGCTGTAACAACAAACGCAGTGCGTCATTAACGGCCTTGGCGTCAGGGAAAGCCGCAGCTACATCGGGATCGAGGAGTACCAAGTTCGTGCCCTCGGCATAACGCGCAACGTACTTACCGCGAACCCCGCCCTTCAAATGAGAAAAATCGTATTCCGGCCTCAGTTCGTCTTCGTCAGAATCAACTTTCTTCATACGCTTTTCTTTCTTTAACTGTGGCTTCTCGTGCGCTGATGATACGTACCGTTGCCTCGTCGTCAGTGTGTGCGACGACGAGTATCTTACCTGAATCAGATGAACCGAGGATAACGAAACGGTGCTCATACAGCGAATGATCCGGGTCGGGAAAAGTATCTGACAGTGGATCACCGAATACCGTGACAGCTTCCTCGAACGAAACGCCGTGTTTTGTGAGGTTTGCGTGAGCTTTCTGTTCGTCCCATTCAAAACGCATCGGCGCACTATAACTGGTCTATCCGACAGAGGCCACTATGACACGTCTGGGTTATGGTTTCACGAGGCTCTCGAGTTCTTCGGGGGTGCGGGGCCAGTCGTCTTTTAAAAGACGAGAGAGGGCGCGGTCGGCGAGGAGTTTGCCGCCGGTTTGGCAGGTTGGGCAGTAGTTGGCTTCGTTGGCACTGTACCGGATGCGCTGGATCTTGTTACCGCAACGAGGGCACGGTTGTTTGTAACGACCGTGCGTGGCCATGTCGGGACGAAAGGCGGTGACCTTCTCGGGAAACTTCTCACCCGACTCGGCGCGCAAACGTTCCACCCAGTCAGTCAGCGTCGACTTCACTGCTGCAAACAACCGCGAGATCTCGTCGGGCTTGAGTTTTTGCGTGAGTGTGAATGGCGAGAGTTGGGCGGCGAAAAGGATCTCGTCGGAGTAGGCGTTGCCGATGCCGCTGAGGATTCGCGGATCGGTGAGCGCGCGTTTCAGCGTGTGGTTCTTCGCCTGAAGCGCCGCCGCAAACTCTTCCTCACTGGCTTCGAAGACTTCCAGCCCACCAGGATTCAAACTTTGCAGCCCGGCTTCACCCTGCACGACGTGCAGCGACGCGCGTTTCTGCGTACCCGCTTCGGTCAGCGTCAACGTCCCGCTGCTAAACTCAAACGCCGCCAGTCCGCGCGCCTTCGCAGCCTTGAGAGGATCGTCGTACCAGTGTAACCGGCCGGCGATCATCAGATGCAGCACCAGCCAAAGGTCGTCTTCGAACCCGAAACAAATCCGTTTACCGAGCCGTCGCAGTTCGACGATCGTCTTACCTTCGATACTCGACAACGGCGGCACGGCCGTACGCAGCAGAAAAGGACTTGCTACGCGGACGCGTTCGAGAGTCGCGCCTCGGACTCGTTTCTCGAGAGCTTCGATATAGACGACGATGTCCGGCAGTTCAGGCACTTATAAACTAAGTGACTGTACTGCGGCTCCTCATCATTCGCCAAATCCAAAGCACTATGATCGCCCCAAGAATCGAAAGCAGCAGTCCGGCAGGACGAAAACCGCGCCCGGTCTCGTCAGCGCCCCAGATCGCCCAGCTCACCAGCCCGCCGAGAATCGATCCGACGATTCCCAACACGATCGTGGCGATAACCCCCATCGGATCTCTGCCCGGCATGATTAACCGAGCGAGCGCGCCCGCGATCAACCCGATGATTATCCACCAAATAAATGCGAACATTGGTGTTTTCCTCCTCCTCCTTAGTCGAAGAACATACCGAATGACCGGCTTCAATAATTGCAGCGGAGGCTAAGTTATAGGGGAACGGGCGAGTTGTTTATATCATTCATCGAGGGCAGTCTCAATGGAATTCAGTGCCGCTTCGCAGGCTTGAAGATCGTCCGGCTGTACCGTAGACGTCGATCAACGCGAGGGTGATCGCGAGCACCACCGGACCAAGCACGACGCCGAGCACGCCAAACACATTCAAACCGCCGAGCACGGAGAAAAAGATCAGCAACTCGTGCAGACGAGTGCGGCTGCCCACCAGTTTCGGTCGCAGGAAGTTGTCGATCATTCCGATGACCAGCGTTCCCCAAACGGCGAGAAACAGTGCCTTGACATAATGCCCGGTAAGCGCGAGGTAGATTGCCGCAGGCACCCAAACGATAAACGCGCCGAGCATCGGCACCATCGACAGAAACGTCATCACGACGGCCCAGATGATCGCGGATCGCAGACCCAAGACCCAGAACGCCAGCCCACCAAGCGTGCCCTGGATGATCGCGATCGTGATGACGCCGTAGACACTCGCGTCGATTACTTCACGCGTGCGCAGCATGATGCTGTCGGCTTGGTCTCGTTCGAGTGGCAGCCAGTCGCGGACGGTGCGGGAGATGTTGTCGCCGTCGCGAAAGAAGTAGTACATCGTGAAGATCGTGAAGAAGGTCTGCACGACCGCGCCGACCAGTCCGCCGATGAACCCGAGCGTCCGGCCGGCGAGTTGGCCGCTGGCGCCCTTGATGCGTTCAACGAGAAACTCTTCCGAACGCAGGTGATTGATGTCGATGTACTGGCTCAGAAAGTTGAGGATTGGTCCAGTGCCGCGCGAGTTTGGATCGAGCACGTAATCGAGGGCTTGCTGAACCGTGACCACCGCGCTGGATAGTTCGTTCACGACGGCCAGCGTGACCAGCGCCACGGGCACCAGAATGATCAGGATCACCAGCACGCACGAGACCAGCGCCGCCAACCAGGGCTGCCTGATGCGCAGCCGGAGCCGTTTGTGAACGGGGTGAAAAAGTATGACTAAAACCGTGGCCCAGAGGATGACGCTCAGGAACGGCTGAAGCATCCGCCAGCAGAGGTACAGCAGGATCGCGGTGACGAGTAACAGCACCCACCAGCGGACGTTGCGGCTTTCAATCGGCATTCCGGTTGTTATAGACCAGACCTCGGCAAATAGTCTATGTTCACGGACGCAACGGAAACAGGGCTCGAAGGAACGAATTCACAACTCTTAACAAATTTTTACCTGCCCTTGACACTGCGTGTGGGTTTCAGGCGTATGCTCCGCACGCTTTGTCACATCTCACGGAGGCTGACATGAAGTTCAAACGACGAGCGTATCTGGGAGGCAACACCCGGTTCCGGCTTGTCCTGACGCTGGGGCTCGCAGTCGTCCTTCCGGCTTTGGCACTCATCTACGTCAGTTTTCGACACGTCAAATCGATCAAGCGCGACAAGAAAATTCAGGCGCTCATCCATCGCGATTTTCAGTATCTGCTTTACGCCGGCATCAAGAAGCTCAACAGCGAGACGTACGCGAAGACCGGGGCGGCGCGCGACCAATTTCCGTCTGACTCTGATTCTGAAGAAGAGAAACACAGAAAACTGAAAGCGATTCTCCAGAGTCAGCCGTGGTTCGATCACGTGTTTTTGTTCGACTCCAAAGATCCCAGGAAAGTGACGATCGTCGAAGCCCAGCCCGGCTTCAAAGAGGAACAGGTCAAAGGCTGGGGCTTGATGTACAGCACCTGGTTGAGCCTGGAAGGGCCTTACATCGCGGAGCAGGTGCAAAGAAAACCGAAACCCATGGCCTGGTATAGCGGAGAAAGCCAGGAATCGAATTCCAATGGGCTGAAGTACAACGCGACGGCCATCTTCTCGGTTCCGGGAATGGTGTGCTCCAAGGACCGGGTCGTGTTGGGGGGCGCACGGTTCGACGCGACTTACCTGAAAGACAAGTTCTTCCCGGAGTTTCTCGAAGAGTTCACTTCGAAGAAGTTCGACGACGATCAGGGAGCTCGCGGCGAGCCGATGTTTCACGAGCTGACGTCGCAGGAAATCAACGAGGACAAGCAACAGCGGCTGGCGATCAAGATCTATCCGGGTGACGCGCAAAAATCAGAGCCCGATCGACCGCTCGCAACCTCAGCGGGTTGGGGCAACGGCAAACCCGAAGTCTCGCAGGTGCTTGACGACCCGTTTCGCGGTCTGGCGATGGGGATCAAGTTTCAGGGAACAACGGCCGAAGCGATCGGCAATCGGTTCGTTCGCGAGAGCATGCTGATTCTCGGCGTGTTGTCGCTGCTGATGATCGGCGGGCTGGTGTTGACCTATCGCAGCGTGAACAAGCAGGTGGCGCTCGCGCGTTTGAAGTCGGATTTCGTTTCGAACGTGTCGCACGAACTGCGCACGCCGCTCGCGTTGATTCGTCTGTACGCGGAGACGTTGGAACTGGGCCGCATCAGCACACAGGAGAAAAAGCACGAGTACTACGGCATCATTCGCAAGGAAAGCGAGCGGCTCACCGCGTTAATCAACAACATCCTCGACTTCTCGCGTATTGAAGCGGGCCGCAAGGAGTACGACTTCCGCGAGACTGACATCGGCGAGCTCGTGCGAAATACGCTCGATTCGTACCGCTACCAGATCGAGCAACAGGGGTTCGCGCTCGAAGAACACATCGAGGCGAGCATTCCGCCGGTGCGCGTCGACCGCGAAGCGATCGCGCGAGCGCTTGTCAATCTGGTCAATAACGCGTTGAAATACTCAGACCGTGACAAATTCCTCGGCGTGAAACTGTATCGCGCCAACGCTGTGCTGAAACTCGAAGTCGTCGATCGCGGAATCGGCATCGATCGCAACGAGCAGGCCCGGATCTTCGAAAAGTTTTATCGCACGTGCGATCCGCTGGTGCACAACACGAAGGGAAGCGGACTCGGTTTGTCGCTCGTCCAACACATCACCCACGCGCATGGCGGACACGTCGAAGTCGAAAGTGCGCCTGGACGGGGCAGCAAATTCACGATGACGTTACCGCTGGCAGGGCCGCAGCCGAGCGCTGCCTGACAGACAGCGATTGCCGATTTTCGATTGCCAATTGCCGATTGAAAAAGACCCGAGAAGCTCAACCAGCACTTCAACAACCAGCAATCGGCAATTGGCAATCGACAATCGACAATAATTAAAGGGGGCTGATCATGAAGAGCAAGATTCTGATCGTCGAAGATGAACCCGCCATGGTTGCCGGCTTGCGCGACAACTTCGAATACGAAGGTTACGAAGTGATCAGCGCGGAAGACGGCGTCAGCGGCCTCGAGCGCGCCCTGTCCGACAATCCGGATCTCGTGGTGCTCGACGTGATGATGCCGCGCATGAGCGGCCTCGACGTTTGCAAACAACTGAAAGCGAAACGGCCGTCGACGCCGATCATCATGCTCACCGCGCGCGGACAGGAGATCGACAAAGTCGTCGGCCTGGAATTGGGCGCGGACGACTACGTCACCAAACCGTTTTCGATACGCGAACTGATGGCGCGTGTGAAAGCTGTGTTGCGACGCGTTTCAGCGCCTGCCGCGTCGCCGGAGGTTTACAAGTTCAGCGACGTCGAGGTCAACGTTCGTAGTAACGAAGTCAGACGCAATGGCGACCTGATCGATCTCTCGGCGAAAGAGTTTGCGTTGCTGGCATACTTCATCGCTCATCCGGTGGAAACGTTGAGTCGCGATCGACTGCTCGACGCGGTGTGGGGATATGACAACTATCCGTCCACGCGCACGGTCGATACGCACATCGTTCATCTGCGACAGAAGCTGGAACCGAATCCGGAAGAGCCGCGTTTCATTCTTACCGTTCATGGCAGTGGCTACAAATTTGTTGGATGAGGACTATGAATCATGTCCGCAGCAGCATTCAACGGTGGTTTGGCTGCACTCACGATTAAACCGCGAAATCCAGTTCGTGAGCTCGAGCAGAAACTCGAAACACTTCAGAAAGATTACGCTGAGCTGAACGCCGCGATTTTCGAAGCCGCGCAGGTACACCGGCGTTTGTGTGCGCCGAGTCTGATTCATTACGGCGCGTTCGAAATTGCGAGCGAGATCTTTGCCGTACGTCATTTGCCGGGTGATTTCTTCACGGTTGAAGAAACCGATCGCGGTTTGGTGTTTGCGCTTGGCGACATCGGCGGCAAGGGACTCGCGGCGGGAATGTGGGTAACGCATCTGATCGGTTTGATTCGCACGCACACCGCCGCCAGCAGCGATCCGCACACGATCGCTGCCGCGGTGAATCGCGACATCTCGCGTTTATCGTTCGTCGAACCGTTGAGCACGATGTTCATCGGCAGGCTCGATGCGACTACCGGCACGCTCGACTATTGCAGTGCGGGACATCCGGCGGCGTTGTTGTTGCGCGCCGATGGGCGGCTCGAGTCGCTTTCGGATGGTGGACCGATGCTGGGTGTTGTGCCGTCAGCGTCGTTCGCGTGCGGTACAGTGCAACTGCGATCTGAAGACGTGATGCTTGTCTGTTCAGACGGAATTTTGGAATCGTTTGACGAAGCGGATCGAGAGTTTGGTGTTCAGCGTTTGGAAGCCGAGTTTCGCCGCGCGCAAGGCGGTTCGGCTGAGGCGACACTCTTTTCAGTTCTCGGCGCGGTGCAGGACTTCGCAGCGCCGCGGCCGCTTACTGACGACATGACGCTCGTCATCGTCAGGAATACGGCGAGTGAGAAGAACGACTAGTAATCGTTGCGCATCGGCTTCGCCGCCGGATGTGAGGCGGGGCTCGGCCCCGCCGTGCGGCTGAGGTATTAGCTGGGCTCTGCCCTTGGTTCGGGCTTCGCCCCAAGGGTTGGGCCACAGGCCGAACGACGGGCATAGCCCTAGATAAATCTGGCAGCGACGGCGAGGCAAGCCTCGCCTCACATCCGACGGCGAAGCCGTAGCGTCAAAAGTTGCTTTCAGGAATACAAACAGCGAGAGGATTTAGTCATGAAACACGTTCGAGTCAGTCTGGTTCTGTTGCTTACATTCATCGCGGCGACACTCGTTGTTTCCGCAAAAGACGGCGAATCGAAGTTTGCGACGCTCAACGGCGCGAAGATCCATTATCAGAGTTACGGGCAGGGAAGCGATGCGTTTGTCCTCGTGCACGGATGGAGTTCCAACCTCACGGCGTGGGCTTACCAGATTCCGGAACTGTCAAAACGCGCCAGAGTGATCGCGCTCGACTTGCCTGGTCATGGTCAAAGTGATAAACCACAGCTTTCCTACACGATGGATCACTTCGCCGCGGCCATCGACGCCGTGATGAAAGACGCGAAAGTCGAGCGTGCCGTGTTGCTGGGTCACAGTATGGGCACGCCGGTCGTGCGACAGTTTTATCGCAAGTATCCGAAGAAAACGCTCGCGATCGTGATCGTCGACGGCTCATTGCGCCCCTTCGGCGACAAGGCGATGCGCGACCAGTTCTTAACTATGTTCAAGTCGGAGAACTACAAAGAGGCCGGCACCCAGATGTTTGGCCAGATGACGCCGGTGCTTTCTGCCGCAGATAAAGAAAAGGCGCTGGCGTCGTTCAACAGCACGCCGCAAAACGTGCTGGTGAGCGCGATGGAAGGCATGAACGACGATGCGATCTTCGGCGCAGACAAGATCAACGTGCCGGTGCTGGCGATACTCGCGAAGTCGCCGTTCTGGCCCGCCGACACGGAGCAGTTTTTGAAGGGCCTTGCGCCCGATCTCGAGTTGCAGTGGTTCGAAGGCGTGGACCACTTCCTGCACCAGGAGAAAACGAAGGAATTCAACGACGCGGTGCTCGCGTTTGTCGATAAGAAGAAACTTCTGAAGTAGCACTACACCCAATGCACACGAAAGGGAAATACTATGGCAGATGTAAAACCGATTCCTGACGGATATCATTCGCTGACTCCTTACCTCGTCGTCAACGGAGGCGCCAAGGCACTCGAGTATTACAAGCAGGCGTTTGGCGCGACCGAACTATTTCGCATGGAACACGGCGGCAAGATCGGACACGCCGAAATGAAGATCGGCGACTCGCCCTTCATGCTCTCCGACGAGCATCCGGAAAGGGGTTTTCGCGGACCGAAATCGATTGGCGGCTCAGCCGTCGGACTCATGATCTACGTCGAGGACTGCGACAGCATTTTCAAGCAAGCGATCGCAGCCGGCGGCACCGAAAAGAACGCGGTGCAGGATCAATTTTATGGTGACCGTTCCGGCACTCTCGAGGATCCCTTTGGTCACATCTGGACCGTGGCCACACACAAGGAAGACGTCACGCCGGAAGAGATCGACAAGCGTTTGGCGGCGATGGCGGCGGCTGGCGGACAGCAGGGATAACACGGCCAGGTTGAACTAGCTTGCAGGAGCCCACCTGTCTAGTGAGTACTTGACGTGACTTCGCGCAGCCGCCGCTCGAGGAAGCGGCGCTCGCTGTCGTTGCCGGCGAGACTGAGAGCAACTTCGTAACTCTCCGCCGCTTCACGGTTCGATCCGAGGCGTCGCAGCATGTCGGCACGCGCGGCGTGCAACAAGTGATAGCCTTCGAGCTCGCCGGAAGCAGCGAGTTCGTCGATCAGCGGGAGCGCTGATTGTGGACCATCAGCCATACCGATCGCGACGGAACGGTTGAGCGCGATGATCGGCGACGGCAGCAAATCCTGGAGCAGATCGTAGAGCCTGACGATTCGGTGCCAGTTGGTGTCTTCGGAATGGGCCGCTTTGCAATGCTCGGCGGCGATCGCGGCTTCGAGTGCAAAGGGACCGGGCGTGCCGCTCAATGCCTCGTTAACCAGCGACAACGCCTCGTCGATCTGCGGTCTGTTCCAACGCTGGCGGTCCTGTTCTTCGAGAACGACGAGATCCCCCTCATCGTCCAACCGAGCTTCGCGTCGTGAATCGTGCAGCAACATCAGAGCGAGTAGCGCAGTCGCTTCGGCAGGAGGCTGGGGTTCCAGGAGGCTGGTGACTAAGCGACCGAGTCGGATCGCCTCGGCGCAAAGATCTGCGCGCACCAGCGGTTTGCCGCGAGTCGGAGCGTAACCTTCGTTGAAGATCAGGTAGATGGCGGTCAAAACGCCGTCGAGCCGATCAGGCATGTCGCTCGTGTCGGGAATAGAAAAGGGAATTCCGGCATCGCGGATTTTTCGTTTCGCGCGAACGAGTCGTTGCGCCATCGTCGCCGGTGGCACGAGAAAAGCGCGCGCGATTTCGTCGGTCTGAAGTCCGCCTAAAGTGCGGAGCGTCAGCGCGACCTGCGCTTCGAGTGAGAGTGCCGGATGGCAACACGTGAATATCAGTCGCAGACGATCGTCAGGAATCTCGCCGAAGTCGAGATCTGGACCATCGATGGTCGGTTCAGCGGTAAACTCCGGAAATTCTTCGAGCTTTTCCTGTAGACGAGTTTGCCGTCGAAGGCGGTCGATGGCTTTGTGTTTGGCCGTTTGGATGATCCATGCGCGGGGCGATTCGGGGACGCCCTGTGTGCGCCATTGATCGACGGCGGCGGTGAATGCTTCCTGGGCGGCGTCTTCCGCGAGTTCGAAATCACCAAATTGCCGTATGAGTGTTGCAACAATCCGTCCCCAATCAGAACGATATACGGCGTCGACGGCAACGTTCGGGTTCGGAAGCATGTTTGATAATAAAAAAACTACATTGAAGTGTCGATTCTGGACCCTTCCGTTCGATTTAACATAGGAGGCACAAATTCATGAGATACATGTTGCTGGTTTATCTCGATGAACAGGCGCTGAGCGACAGCGAACGGGAACACTGCTACGTCGAGTCGGCGCAACTCGCGCGCGATCTCAGTGCGAACGGCAATTACATTTCCGCCGGTCCGCTGCATCCGGTCGCGACCGCAACCAGCGTTCGCGTTCGCCAGGGTAAACGGTTGGTGACCGACGGACCGTTTGCGGAAACACGCGAGCAACTCGGCGGATATTACTTGATCGAAGCCCCCAACCTGGATGCGGCAATGAGCATCGCTGAACGGATTCCCGTAGCCAAAGTCGGCACCATCGAAATCCGTCCGGTGCTGGAGATCACAGGCCCTTTCCAGCACATTGGGATCCTAAGCTTAGAATTCCACGTGGACAAGTTGTCGC
>JADMIO010980177.1_pt1 | contig 92829 bp, 79 predicted proteins | sample 8958161 | NCBI WGS metagenome assembly JADMIO01 (sample SAMN16585339, study PRJNA669376) | soil metagenome | isolation source: Crop rotation soil | place: USA: Cullars Rotation, Alabama | collected 2011
GCCGCGACTTCAAGTCACGTGAATTCCAAGCTTCGGATCCCACTGTGCTGGAAAGGGCGTCCGAGAGCTCGTTGACGTTCTTCGCGCCCAGCTTCGCCAGCTCGGGCGACTCCACGCGGTGGGCCAGGATCGACCAGAAGGCCACCAGGTTCGCGTCGATGCCGGAGTGCGGCTGGACATAGGCGTACGGCGCCCCGAACAGCTCTCGGGCGTGCTCGGCCGCCACGGACTCGACGGTGTCGACGTTCTGGCAGCCGGCGTAGAACCGGTGGCCGACCGTGCCCTCGGCGTACTTGTCGCTGAACCAGGTGCCCATGGTCAGCAGGACGGCCGGCGAGGCGTAGTTCTCGCTCGCGATCAGCTTCAGCGACGCCCGCTGGTCGACCAGCTCCTGGCGGGTGGCGGCGGCGATGCGAGGTTCGACCGAGCCGATCACCTCGAGGATGGCGTCGTAGGCGCTGGAGACGGTCTTGGTGAGGGCGTCGTTCACGGGCTCAGACTAGGGATCGGTCCGGCGCGCGGAGAAGCCCCCTCCACCGGACACACCGCGAACGTCTCATATCGTGGATGCTCGTCTCACCCCATGGGATTCCGGTTTGTGGGATGCCCGTCCAGTCACTGAGACTCGTTGACATGACCTCCGTTGCGACCCCCATGTTCCTCGTGGCTCGCCGCCACGTGGACCTCGGGCGTACGCGCAGCGCGATGTGTTGGCCTCGCTGAACCTGACGTCCTCCTCCGCGCCCAACGAAGCGCGCGGTTCCAGCGATTGACCAGCGATCAAGGACCCGGCCAGTGCCCGACCTGAGATTCCAGTCCCAGCCCCCCCGCCACACGGAGATCCCGCGCGCCAAGCGTGCCGAGGGTCAGTGGTCGCTCGGCTACACCGAGCCCCTGAACAAGAACGAGCAGTCCAAGAAGGACGATGACCCGCTCAACGTCCGCGCGCGGATCCTGAACATCTACTCCAAGCGCGGCTTCGACTCGATCGACCCGGCCGACCTCGGTGGCCGGTTCCGCTGGATGGGCCTCTACACGCAGCGCAAGCCCGGGATCGACGGCGGCAAGACCGCCATCCTCGAGGAGCACGAGCTCGACGACAGCTACTTCATGCTGCGGGTCCGCTCCGACGGTCGGCTGTTGTCGCCGGACGCCGTCCGGGCCCTGGGCACCATCGGCGTCGACTTCGCCCGCGACACCGCCGACGTCACCGACCGCGAGAACATCCAGTACCACTGGATCCGCATCGAGGACGTCCCCGCGATCTGGGACCGCCTCGACGCGGCGGGGCTGAGCAGCCTCGAGGCCTGCGGCGACTCGCCCCGGCCGTTCCTCGGCTCGCCCGTGGCCGGCGTGGCCAAGGACGAGATCATCGACGGTTCGGCCGCCCTGGACGAGATCTTCCGCCGCTACATCGGCGACCCCCGGTTCTCGAACCTGCCCCGCAAGTTCAAGACCGCGCTGACCGGCCACCCGAGCCACGACGTCTCCCCCGAGACCAACGACGTCGCGTTCGTCGGCACCGTGCACCCCGAGCTCGGCCCCGGGTTCGATCTCTGGGTCGGCGGCGGGCTGTCGACCAACCCGATGCTGGCGCAGAAGGCCGGCGTCTGGATCCCGACCGAGGACGTGCCCGACGTGTGGGAGGCCGTCGCGTCGGTCTTCCGCGACTACGGCTACCGCCGGCTGCGCTCGCGGGCCCGGCTGAAGTTCCTGGTCGCCGACTGGGGCATCGACAAGTTCCGCGAGGTCCTCGAGAACGAGTACCTCGGCCGCGCCCTCGAGCGCACGCCCTCGCCGCCCTCGCCGGTGGGCCACCGCGACCACATCGGCGTGCACGAGCAGAACGACGGCGACTTCTACGTCGGCCTGGCACCGACCGCCGGTCGGGTCAGCGGGACGGCACTCGTCGCCCTGGCCGATCTGATGGACGAGTTCGCGGTCCGCGGCGCCCGGCTCACGCCGTACCAGAAGATCGTGCTGATCGGCGTCCGCCCGGACGCCGTGGAGCCGCTGCTCGACCGCCTCGACGCGATCGGCCTGTCGGCCCGGCCGTCGCAGTGGCGGCAGAACACGATGGCCTGCACCGGCATCGAGTTCTGCAAGCTGGCGATCGTCGACACCAAGAACCGGGCCCGCGACCTGGTCGCCGAGCTCGAGGAGCGCTTCCCCGACCTCGACACCCCCATCACGGTCAACGTCAACGGCTGCCCCAACGCCTGCGCGCGCACCCAGGTCGCCGACATCGGCCTCAAGGGCCAGCTCGTTCTCGACGACCAGGGCAACCAGGTCGAGGGCTTCCAGGTGCACCTCGGCGGCGCCACCGGGCTCGGCGCGAACTTCGGCCGCAAGCTCCGCGCACACAAGGTGACCAGTGCGGAGCTCGACGACTACGTGACCGCCGTCGTGACGGCGTACCTCGAGGAGCGCGAGGACGGCGAGTCCTTCGCCACCTGGGTGGTCCGCGCCGACGAGCAGGCGCTGCGCGGCGAGCGCGAGCTGGAGGCCGTGTCATGAGCCGCCACGCCAGCCCGTTCCACTGCCCCTACTGCGGCGACGAGGACCTGTTCCCCCGCGAGGAGGGCTGGGAGTGCCGCTCGTGCCTGCGGGCGTTCGCGGTCACCTTCCTCGGCCAGGTCGAGCGTCCCGAGGGTGTCACGTCGCCGGTGGGCCGGGGAGCCGACTCATGACGACGGCCACGACCAAGCAGGCCCGCGACTTCCGGGGTACGCACACCGCGGGTCGCAGCCCCGAGGAGCTGCGCGACCTGGTGTCGCACGTCGGCGCCGAGCTCGAGCTCGCACCCGCCGAGAACATCATCGAGTGGGCGGTGGCGACGTTCGGCGACCGGTTCTGCATCACGTCCTCGATGGGCGACGCCGTGCTCGCCCACCTGGCGTCGAAGGTCGCGCCCGGCATCGACGTGGTCTTCCTCGACACCGGCTACCACTTCGTCGAGACGATCGGCACCCGTGACGCGGTCGAGGCCACCCTCCCGGTCAACCTGCTGACGATCACGCCGGTGCAGTCGGTGGCCGAGCAGGACGCCCAGTACGGCAAGGACCTCTACAAGACCGACCCCGACCTGTGCTGCAACCTGCGCAAGGTGCAGCCGCTGGCGACGTCGCTGGCCGGGTACGACGCTTGGGCGACCGGCCTGCGGCGCGCCGAGACCCACAACCGGGTGATCGCGCCCGTCGTCGGGTGGGACGCCCGCAAGGGCAAGGTCAAGGTCTCCCCGCTCGCGCGGTGGAGCGACGACGAGGTCCAGCGCTACATCGCCGAGAACCACGTGCTGGTCAACCCGCTGGTCTACGACGGCTACCCGTCGATCGGCTGCGCCCCGTGCACGCGGCGGGTCGCCCCCGGCGACGACCCGCGCAGCGGCCGCTGGGCAGGTACCAACAAGACCGAGTGCGGCATCCACCGATGACGCGCTGCTCCCCGAACCCTCTCGACACCGTCGTCGAGACCTCCACCCGCACCACGTCGAGAACCGAGAGGAGGCCACTCTGATGGCCGCTCCCGCTCTGGTGGCCCTGGCTCATGGCAGCCGGGACCCCCGCTCCGCCGCTTCCATCACCGCGCTCGTCGACGCGGTGCGGACGATGCGCCCCGACCTCAAGGTCGAGCGCGCCTTCCTCGACCTGTCGAAGCCGTCGCTGGACACCGTGATCGACCGGCTCTCCCGCAAGCACGAGGAGATCGTCGTCGTGCCGCTGCTGCTCACGGAGGCCTACCACGCCAAGGTCGACGTGCCGTCGGCCGTCGCGGCCGCCCAGGCCCGGCACCCCGAGGTACGCATCCGCGCCACCCCGATCCTCGGGCTGGAGGCGCGCTTCCTCGAGGTGCTCGACCTGAGGATGCGCGAGGCCCTCGCGTCGGCCCGCGCCCGCGAGCTCGACGCCCTCGTGCTGGCCGCGGCCGGGTCCAGCGACCCGCTCGCCAACCAGTCGGTCGCCCGGCTGGCCCGGTTGTGGGGCTCGCACCACAAGCTCCCGGTCACCGCGGCGTTCGCCTCCACCTCTCCCCCGGCCACCGGTGAGGCGGTGCGCGCCTTCCGCAAGGAGGGCCGCCGCCACATCGCCGTCGCCTCGCTGTTCCTGGCGCCCGGCTTCCTGCCGGACCGGGCCGCCGAGCTCGCCCTCGAGGCCGGCGCCGTCGCGGTCTCCGAGCCGCTCGGTGCCCACCCCGAGATCGCGCGCACGGTGCTGGCGAGGTACGCCGTCGGTGCGGTGGAGCTCGTTCCGGTCTGACGCCGAGTCGGCGCATCTGCAGCCGTGTACGACGCCGAGTCGGCGATGGCTAGGTTGACCGGGTGAGCCTGGAACTCGACCTGGAGACCGCCGGCGTGGCCGAGGTCAGCGCGGCGATGGCGTCGGGGACGACGACGGGCGTGGGGCTGGTCGAAGCGTACCTCGACCGGATCGCCACGCTGAACCAGCTCGTCAACGCGATCCGCTGCCTGGCCCCGGACGCCCTCGAGCGAGCGGCGGCGCTGGACGCCGAGCGGGCCGCAGGTCGGGTGCGGGAACCGTTGCACGGCGTCCCGGTCCTGGTGAAGGACAACATCGACGTCGCCGGGCTGCCCACCACGGCCGGCAGCCTCGCGCTCGAGCATTCCGTTCCGGACCGCGACGCCGAGGTCGTGGTCCGGCTGCGGGAGGCCGGTGCCGTGGTGCTCGGCAAGACGAACCTGACCGAGATGGCCAACTGCATGGCCGAGGACATGCCGAGCGGGTACTCCGCGCTGGGCGGCCAGGTGCTCAACCCGTACGACGTCAGGTACGACCCGAGCGGGTCGAGCAGCGGCTCGGGTGCGGCGGCGGCCCTCGGCCTGGCGACCGTGACGGTGGGCACCGAGACCGACGGCTCGATCCTGTCGCCGGCGTCCAACCAGAGCCTGGTCGGCCTCAAGCCGACACTCGGGCTGGTGCCCGGCCGCGGCATCCTGCCCATCGCGACCAGCCAGGACTGCGCCGGACCGATGTGCCGAACGGTCGCCGACGCGGCGGCGCTGCTCGGCGTGCTGGCCGGCGAGACGTACGGCGAGGGGTCCGGCCACGGCTCCCTGCGCGGAGTCCGGCTGGCGTTGCCCCCCGAGCCCGATGAGCTGCACGCACAGGAGGCGGAGGTCTTCCACGCCGCCCTCGACGTGCTGCGTGAGCGTGGTGCCGTGCTCGTCGAGGTGCCGGCCCTCCCGGACACCGACGAGTTCCCGGTGCTGATCCACGAGTTCGCCCGCGACCTCGACGCGTACCTCGCGAGCCTGCCCGAGGCGGCACCGGTCCGGTCGATGCGCGAGCTCGTCGCGTGGAACGACGGGCACGCCGACCGCGCGCTCAAGTTCGGGCAGGTGCTGCTCGAGCAGGCGGTGGCGGTCGACCACGACGCCGAGCACGCGGCGTACGTCGTGCGCCGGGCCCGCGACCTCGCAGTCGCGGGCGAGCACGGCATCGACGCCACCCTGGCCATCGCGGACGCCGTCGCCCTCGTGTTCCCCGGGCCGGGTGGCTGCGGGCACGCGGCGCGGGCGGGGTACCCGAGCCTGGTCGTGCCGGCGGGCTACCGCCGCGAGGGCCGCCGGCCGGTCGGCCTGACGTTCGTCGGTCCGTCGCGCAGCGAGGGGCTGTTGCTGAGCCTGGGTGCTGCGTACGAGGAGGCTGCCCAGGTGCGCAGGCCGCCCTCGGAGATCAACCCGTCGCTGTTCCGAGACGTCGCAGGATCGCCGGCCACTGGGTGAGCAGCGTCGCCAGGTGGGTGGTGCGCGGCGCCACCTCGAGCGCGGCCTGCGGCAACCGGTCGGTCCACCAGGTCGCGGCGGCCATCGCCTTCGCGTCGTCCTCGCCGACCCAGACCGTGGCCGGGCAGCGGACGTCGGCGACGTCGAAGTCCCACGGACGCATCAGCAGGGCGGCGTCGCGCAGGTAGCCCTCGGGCTGGGTGAGCGCCTCCCAGGCCAGGCCGCCGACGCTTTCGGCGCCGAACGGCGCCAGCAGCGCCGCGTCCGCCTCCGGCAGCTCGGCCAGGAACCGGGCGGTCAGCGCCTCGTCGTCCTCGTCCTCGGGGTCGATGCGCGCCCGCCACGCCAGGAACTCCGTCGCCATCCGCGCCATCTCCTCCTCGACGGTGCCGTCGGGAGCCTCGTCGGGCATCGCCGGGGCGGAGACCAGCGCGAGCGAGGTCGTGCGGTCGGGGTACGTCGCGGCGAAGGCGGCGGCGTACGGTCCACCGACCGACATCCCCAGCACCCCCACCCGCTCGATGCCCCACACGTCGAGGAGCTCCGCGGCGTCGCGGGCGACCGTGGTGTGGGTGGAGTCCGTGGGCGTCGAGGACCCGTAGCCGGGCCGGTTGAACGCCAGCAACCGGACGCCGACCTCACGCGCGGCCGCGTCGCCCGTCATCGCGACCCGGCGGGTGTCCGGGCAGCCGTGGAAGACCAGCACCACCGGACCGTCGGTGGCGCTCGACCAGTAGCGGACGACCCGTCCGTCGGCGAGGGAGAGCTTCACCCGACCAGCTTCTCCAGCAGGCGCTCGAGCTGGCGGGCCGGGTCGTCGGTCACCCCTCCGTGCACCGGGCCGGGCTGGAGCACCGTGCTCCGCGGCGCCCGCACGAAGCCGAAGCGGGTGCCGATCGGCTGCTGGCCAGCCGCGCCCGCCTTGGGGTCGCCGGAGCAGACCAGGTCGATGTAGCCGAGCGCGTCGCAGACGGCGTCCACGTCCACCCTGGGGTCGATCGCCTGCAGGCGCTCGGCGCTGAGGTTCCAGAGCGCCTCGAGGAAGTCGGTCGCCTGGCAGTAGAGCACCACCCCGACGTTGACGAACTCCTCCCGGTCCACGCGCGGCACGCAGCGCAGCACGACGTACTGGTAGGGGTGTCCGCCCGCCGATGACCCGGTCACGACGCGCGCTCCAGAGGAAGCCATGCACGGGTGGCGAGCCGGGCGTCGAGGAACGCGACGTACGCCGCCCTCAGCTGCTCCGGCGACTCGGCGCCGGGCACGGCCTCGAGCCACGCGTCGGGGACCTCGGCCAGCACCTCGACGAAGACGTCGTGGCCGAGCCGGTCGCCCGCCTCGCCGTCGACACCTGCCAGCCTGCCGAGGCACTGGCGCAGCACGTGGTCGCTCGCGTCCCACGCCTGGGCGGCGAACCGCTCGGGCGCGCTGACGCCGTTGCTCCAGCCGTGGTGGAAGTACAACGCAGCGCCGTGGTCGATGACCCAGACCTCGTCGTGCCAGCGCAACAGGTTGGGGTTGCGCCAGGACCGGTCGACGTTGGCCGTGAACGCGTCGAGCCAGAGGATCCGGGCACCCACCGGGTCGTCCTCGTCGTCGAGCTCGCCGTCGTAGCCGAACGCGCCGGGCAGGAAGTCGACGCCCAGGTTGGGCCCCGGGCTGGCGTTGAGGAGGTCCTGCACCTCCTCGTCGGCCTCGTACCTGGCGATGGCCGGGTCGAGGTCGAGCACCACCAGCCGCGGCGTCGAGAGCTCGAGCCGCTGGGCCAGTCCTCTGACGATCACCTCGGCGACCAGGACGCGGGTGCCCTGGCCGGCGCCGCGGAACTTGCACACATAAGTGCCCAGGTCGTCGGCCTCGACGATGCCGGGCAGGCTGCCCCCCTCGCGGAGCGGGGTGACGTAGCGGGTGACGGCGACGGTCTCCAGGGTCAAGAGATCGGCTCTTCGTCCAGCAGCCGCTGCTTCTCGGCCTCGACGTCGAAGTCCGCCTTGGGCCACTGCGGGTCCAGGCGGCGCAGCGTCTCGAGCAGCAGGCTGCCGACCGCGAGGTTGCGGTACCACTTCTTGTCCGCCGGGATCACGTGCCAGGGCGCGGCCTCGGTGTTGTTGCGCTCGAGGGTGGTCTCGTACGCCGACCGGTACTCGCCCCAGCGGCCCCGCTCGTCCAGGTCGCCAGGGTTGTACTTCCAGTGCTTGGTCGGGTCGTCGAGCCGGGCCAGCAGCCGGGCCTTCTGCTCGTCGGGCGAGATGTGCAGCATGCACTTGACCAGCGTCACTCCCGAGTCCACGAGCTCGGCCTCGAACTCGTTGATCGCGTCGTAGCGGCGCTCGATCTCGTCGGCCGGCGCGAGCTCGCGCACCCGCGCGATCAGGACGTCCTCGTAGTGCGACCGGTCGAAGACCCCGATGACCCCCGCGCCGGGAACACCCTTGCGGATCCGCCACAGGAAGTCGTGGGCCAGCTCCTCCTTGGTCGGCGCCTTGAAGGAGGTGATCTTCACTCCCTGAGGGTCGACCAGGCCGACGGTGTGCTTGAGGGTGCCGCCCTTGCCGGAGGTGTCCATGCCCTGGAGCACGAGCAGGACGGACCGCTGGCCGTCGTCCTTGCCGGCGAACAGCCGCTGCTGGAGGTCGAAGAGCTCCTCGCCCGTGGCCCACAGGTCGGCCTTGCCGGACTTCTTGTCGCCGTCGTAGCCGGGTGCCGCATCGGTCTCGATCGACCTCAGGTTGACCGGGCCGGGCGGCAGGCGGAGCACGTCGGAGAAGGACGAGGAGGTCGACATGGGCCCCATCATGGCCCACGGCCGAGAGCTCACCGCAGCAAGCCACGCTCCGCGTACAGCTCGTGGCCACGCGCCGTCAGCCCATCGAGCTCGGAGAACAACGCGTCGTCGACCCGGGTGAAGTTGAAGCAGGACTTGCCCTGCATGCGCCGGCGCAGGTCGGGGCTGATGCCGTCGAGCTGGCCGGGCTCGAGGAGGACGCTGAACAGGTAGTAGCTGACGTAGCGCTTGCCCTTGCGGACGCCGGCGAACATCTCGCCGTCGGGGTACTTCTCCGTCGGGGCGCCGAGCAGGAGGTACGTGCCCGGGTCGCTCGCCGCGTCGTCCTTGCGCGACCTGGGGGTGTTGGCGTCGGTCGTGTTGTCCGAGGCGCGGAGGCCGGCCTCGTGGGCCGAGAGCCGCCGGACCAGCTCGTCGTAGACGGGGTCGAGATCGGGCATGGGGACCAGCCTAGAAGTCGTCAGCACCGTCGTCATCGGATGCGGCGGCCCCCAGCTCGTCCTTGACCACCGCGAAGGCCAGCCCGGCGGAGTAGCCCTTGCGGGCCAGCATGCCGACCAGCCGCCGGGTGGCGGTGGTGCTGTCGACCCTGCGGAGCGACGGCAGCTTCTTGCGGACCAGCCTGCGTGCGGCGGCTTCCTCGTCGGCCGGGTCGACCTCGTCGACGGCCTCGCGGACGATCTCGGCGTCGACACCCTTGCGGCGCAGCTCGTCGGACAGCGCCCGCTTGGCCAGGCCGCGGCTGGACTGTCGCGACTCGACCCACAGCCGCGCGAACGCCGCGTCGTCGATCAGCCCGACCTCGGTGAACCGGTCGAGCAGCCGGGCGGCCACCTCGTCGGGCACGTTGCGCGCCCGCAGCTTGTCGGCCAGCTCGCGACGGGTGCGCGCCCGACCGGTCAGCTGGTCGAGCAGGATCGTGCGCGCCACCGACTCGGGGTCGGCGTCCGGGCCGAGCGACCTCAGGTCCGGCGGAGCGCCGGGCGACGGGTCCTGACGGCCCCCGAAATGGTCCTCGGGGACCGGATCCCCCCGGACCGGCCCCCGATTCCCGCCCTCATGATGCGACGAGGGACGCTCGTCGTCACCGAGCCACGCCGAGACACCTGTCGCGACGTCGCCTTGCCACTGGGTCATCGTGTCCGCCTTCGTGGTGGTTTCGAGGCTCGGCCGTGGACGGCCTCACACCTCAACCACCGACCGGTCAGAAGTCGTCGACGCCGATCGGCTCGGCCACCACCTCGGCATCGACCTGCGGGCCGACGCCGAGCTTCTCGAGGATCTTCTTCTCCAGCTCGTTGGCCAGGTCGGGGTTGTCCTTGAGGAAGGTGCGGGCGTTCTCCTTGCCCTGGCCGAGCTGGTCGCCGTCGTAGGTGAACCAGGCGCCGGCCTTGCGGACGATGCCGGCCTCGACGCCGACGTCGATCAGGCCACCCTCGCGGCTGATGCCCTTGCCGTACATGATGTCGAACTCGGCCTGCTTGAACGGCGGGGCGACCTTGTTCTTGACGACCTTGACGCGGGTGCGGTTGCCGACCGGGTCGGTGCCGTCCTTGAGCGTCTCGATGCGGCGCACGTCGAGACGGACCGACGCGTAGAACTTCAGGGCCCGGCCACCGGTCGTGGTCTCGGGCGAGCCGAACATCACGCCGATCTTCTCGCGGAGCTGGTTGATGAAGATCGCGGTGGTGCCGGCGTTGTTGAGCGCACCGGTCATCTTGCGCAGCGCCTGCGACATCAGCCGGGCCTGGAGGCCGACGTGGCTGTCGCCCATCTCGCCCTCGATCTCGGCGCGGGGAACCAACGCGGCCACCGAGTCGATGACGATCAGGTCGAGCGCGCCGGAGCGGGTCAGCATGTCGGCGATCTCGAGGGCCTGCTCACCGGAGTCGGGCTGCGAGACCAGCAGCGCGTCGGTGTCGACACCGAGCGCCTTGGCGTAGTCGGGGTCGAGGGCGTGCTCGGCGTCGATGAACGCCACGATGCCGCCGGCGCGCTGGGCGTTGGCCACCGCGTGCAGGGCGACCGTCGTCTTGCCGGAGGACTCCGGACCGTAGATCTCCACGACCCGGCCGCGCGGCAGGCCGCCGAGGCCGAGCGCGACGTCGAGGGCGATCGAGCCCGTCGGGATGATCTCCAGCGGCGCCCGGGTGTCGTCGCCCAGCCGCATGACCGAGCCCTTGCCGAACTGCTTCTCGATGTTGGCGAGCGCGGCGTCGAGGGCCTTCTCGCGGTCTCCACCAGCCATGTGGTCCGTCCTTCGATCGTGATGTCTGTGATGTCAGGTCGAGAGGCTAGACACACCCACCGACAGCGCGCTGGGCCTCACCCGGCGCCTGTGGACGACCGCCTGTCGACCCTGCACGCAGAACCTAGTCGAACAGGTATTCGAGCGCGCGCCGACACGCCGACCACTGGCACGCTGGCGTCATGAGCCTGTCGATCCGCCCCGTGGACCCCTGGGACGAGGACGAGATGGACGTCCTCCAGACCCTGTACGTCGAGGCGCAGCGAGCCGAGGTCCCGGACGCCCGCGTCTACTCCCGCGCCGACAGCGTGGCGCTGCTCCGGCGCACCGAGGGCGGCGTCTTCTACCACGCGTTCGCCGGATTCGAAGGCGACCAGATGGTCGGCCAGACCTGGGTGGTCGGCAGCACGATCGACAACCTGCACCTGGCCCACCTGTGGGCCTGGGTCCCTCCACGCTTCGGGAGGCGGGGCCACGGCACCGCCCTGGTCGAGGTCGCCGAGGAGCACCTGCGCGAGCTGGGCCGGCGTACCGCCGTCACCCAGACCTGGATCGGCGACGGCTCCGGCGGCTACCGCGCCTTCGCCGAGCGGCTCGGCTACTCCCTGGCGCAGACGCAGGTCGAGCGCCGTCAGCGGCTCCCGATGGACGAGCCGACCCTGGCCCGGCTCGAGGCCGAGGCGGCCCGCCACAGCGAGGGGTACACGCTGCGCACCGTCGTGGGCCCGATCCCCGACGACCTGGTCCCCGGCTTCCTCACCCTCTACAACCTGATGAACGTCGAGATGCCTACCGGCGACATCGACCTCGAGGAGGGCCGCCGGACTCCCGAGGTGCAGGCGCAGCAGGAGGACGAGCTCCGCGACCAGGGCCGCACGCGGCTGACGGTGCTGGCGTACGCCCCCGACGGCCAGGCCGTCGCCTACTCCAACGTGGTCACCGGCGCTCCCGACAGCGACGACCCGGGGATCGACCAGTGGGCGACCATCGTGCGGCCCGACCACCGCGGCCACCGGCTGGGGCTGGCCGTCAAGTGCGCGCTCACCCGCGCGATCCAGGAGCACTTCCCCGAGGCCGAGTACGTCCGCACGCAGAACGCCGAGACCAACGCCCCGATGGTCGCCATCAACGAGGCCATGGGGTTCGAGGTCCACACCGTCGAGGGCGAGTTCCAGAAGCACCTGGACTAGGCCTCAGCCGCGCAGCGACGACCCGAACTCCGCGCGCGCGGTGGCGACGTCGTACGCCGGCACGTGCGTCTCGACGAGGTCGAGGGTCTCCTCCGTCAGCCGCACCAGGTCGGCCACGCCCTCGCGCGGGACGGCGAGCACCCGCCGGATCCGCGTCTCGAGGTCGCGCGGCGCCAGACGCAGCTGGGCGCACTCGAAGGCGAGCCACTTGTGGAACGGGTGCGGCACGTACCTGCGGTTGACGGCGAACAACGCGTCGAGCACGGCGTGCACGCCCTCGACCACGTCGCGGGTGAGCAGCACGGGGTCGTCGCGCTCGACGAGCATCTCGAGCCGCTCCACGGGGCGGGGCGGCAGCGCCTGGTCGAGCATCGCCAGGGCGAGCGCCTCGGGGTACGGCGTCAGTCGCGCACGCCACGACTCGACCAGGCCGTCCCCCGCCAGGGCCCGACCGTCCAGCAGCGCCGTCGCCCGGACCTGGAGCTCCGGCTCGGTGTCGCCCGTACGCAGCGCGTCGAGGTAGCCGTCGATGGTCGTGGTCACGAACTGGCTGACGTCGACCTTCACCCCGTCGAGCCGGACCCCGTCGGCCCACTCGTGCTCGTCGACCTCGGCGTAGACCCACTCCCAGCCGGCGTCGTCGACGACTGCCCGCCTCTCGGCGTCGCTCGGCGGGCGCCGCCAGTAGACGTCGACCTCGACGTCGGACCGGGCGTCCGCGAGCCCCCGGGCCACCGAGCCGGCCAGCAGCACGGCCGCGACCCCGTCGGCCGCGGCGTAGCGCTCCGCCATCGCCTCGGCGACCGCGACCCTTCGGGCAAGCTCGTCCACGGGGGCGATCGTCACATCGACAGGGCGTCGGACGCGACCGGTTTCGCCAGTCGGGCCGCGGTGTACGCCGCGACGCCGACCGCGGTGGGCAGGAGGCACGCGATCAGGGCCAGCACGGGGAAGCCCCAGGCGTCGACGATCAACCCGGACAGGGCGCTCGCCCCCGCCGCCGCCAGCCCCATGACGAGGTCGGAGAGACCCTGGATGTCGGCACGGGAGTCGAGCGGCGCGTTGTCGGTGATCATCGTCGAGCCCGCCACGGTGGAGAACGACCAGCCCAGGCCGAGCAGGAACAGACCGACGAACACCTGCCACGAGGTGCCCGCGGGCGAGGCCGAGGCCACGACGAGTGCGACGAGGAGCAACGTGGCACCGACCATCGCCGCCGGCGCCCTGCCCATGCGGTCGGTGACGATGCCGGCCACGGGGGCGAAGGCGAACATGCCGAGCACGTGCACGCTGATCACCACGCCGATGATCTCGAGATCGGCGCCGCCGTGAGCCATGTGGAGCGGCGTCATGACCATCACCATGATCATCGCGGCGTGGGCGCCGGCCATCACGACCATCGCCGCGATCAGCAGCGGGCGCTCGCGCACCACGGCCAGTGCCTTCTTCCACGACGTGTGCGAGACGACCGGGACGTCGGCGGCCTGGCGGGCGAGGTGGAGGGGATCCGGGCGCAGCGCGACGAACAGGACGAGGCCGGCGGCCAGGATGCCGACCGTGCCGACCGCAAAGGGTCCGGTGAGCTCCGGCAACGACAGCTGCTGGGCGGTCCACACCCCGAGTCCGGTGAGGTTGGGTCCGGCGACCGCACCGAAGGTCGAGGCCCACACGACGATCGACAGCGCGCGAGCCCGCGCGCGCTCGGCGGCGAGGTCGGTGGCGGCGTACCGGCTGCCGTTGTTGGCAGCGGAGGTCGCACCGAGCAGCGCCGCACCGAGGAGCAGCAGGGTCATCGACCCGGCGACCCCACCGGCGACGGCGAGCATGCTGCCGGTCGCGCCGATGAGGTAGCCGGTCACCAGGCCCACGCGCCGCCCTCGCCGTGACATCAACCGGGCGAGGACGTACGACGCGACCGCAGCCCCGAGGACCTGGCTGGTCTGCACGAAGCCCGACTGCGTGTCGGAACCGGAGATGTCGCGCGCGAGCAGGGCCGCGGTGGCGAAGCCGATCGTCATGCCGAGCGCGCCGACCGCCTGGCTGACGACCAGCACCCGCACGGTGTGTCGCTGGGCCGCCTCGAGATCGGCGGGGGCCAGGGTCATCGCAGGGTCACCGGTCGACCGGAGGCAGCTCGAGGGTCCGCCAGACCGCGGCCCAGACCTCCTTGGGCGTCACGCCCGCGTCGAGGGCCTCGGTCGGGGTCCGCCCGCCGAGCCCGGCGATGACGGTCTGCGACGCCCAGTGCCGGGCGTACCCGGCGCCCAGCGCGGCCTCGAGGCGCGCCCAGAACTCGGTGTGCCGCATCGCTAGGGCCGGGTCGCGAAGACGACGAGCCACGGCTCGCTGGGCCGGTCGACCGGCGTGCTGTCGCCGCGGCGCACCTCGTCGACGACCCAGCCCGCCTCGGTGAGGTGCGCGCGCAGCGGGTCCTCGCGCCAGTAGGTGAAGAAGCGGGGCGCGCCGACGTGCCCGTGCACCGACCAGCCGGCGCCATCGCCCTCCTTGAGGGTCATGTGCAGGGTGCCCCCGGGTCGGGTGACGGCGGCGAGCCGGGCGAGCACGGTCGGCAGGGACTCCCTCGCCACGTGGAGCAGGGACGCGCCCGCCCAGATGCCGTCGTACGGCGCGCCTCCGCGCAGCGTGTCGGTGAGGTCGTCGCGGAGGGGGTCGAGCTGGTCGGCGAGGTACCCGGCGGCGCGGAGCCGCTCGACGAACGCGCGGCTGATGTCGGTGCGCCGGACGCTGAGGCCGATCTGCTCGAGGGCCGCGGCGTCGCGCCCGGGGCCCGAGCCGATCTCCAGCACCCGCGCCTCGGTGCCGACGAGGTCGACGAAGTGGTTGAGGTTGTCGGTGACCTCGTCGGGCATGGCGCTGGTGCCCGAGGCGTACTCGCCGGCGTACGCGTCGTAGGAGCCGATGGTCACCCGCTCCGCCAACGTCGCCACGTCGTGCAGGTGGTGCTCGATGTCGTGGAGGTGGTACCTCCCGAGCGAGGCGATGTTGAACACGCTGCCGTCGCTGCGGACGCCCTTGCGGCCCCAGTCGTCGTCCGGGACCGAGGCGTAGACGTCCCCCACGGCGTACGCGGAGGCCACCAGGGTCGGCCCGACGATCGCGGGCACCTGCTGGTCGTAGCGGCGCTCGACGGCCGCCGCGTCCTGGTCCCAGTTGGCGAAGTGCGGCTCGTGCTCGGTCATCATCGCCGTCAGCCGCTCGTGGAAGACCTGGTGCACGTCGTGGACGTGGCAGGCGTACTCGAGCGGGGACCACACGCCGGGCTCCGGCCGGACGGCCACGTCGGGCTCGCCCATGAGCGCCAGCCACACGACGGCGTTGGCACGGATCCGGTGGGCCAGGTCGGCGACCGCGACGGTCGAGGCGTCGTAGCCGCACTCCGGGCACGGCTCGTCGAGCACCCAGGTCCAGTCCTTGGTGTCGGGCGTGATGGGCACCGCACCGCCCGAGGTCGTCATGGCGGCATTCTCTCAGGCGTGCGGACCCGTTGATCGAACGGGCAGAGTGAGGGCATGGAGATCCGCGCTGCCACTCGGGACGACCTGGTCGAGGTCTCGGCCATCTACGACCACCACGCTCGCTCGTCGGCTACGGCGCTGGACGACGAGTCGCCGGGTCCGGACCGCTGGGCCGCCAAGGTCGGCGACGAGCCGCGGCGCGGCGAGCACCTGCTGGTCGTGGTCGCCGAGGACGGCGAGGTCCGTGGCTACGCCGAGTCGTCGGTCTACCGTGACCGGTCGGCGTACGAGCAGACGCGCGAGGTCGCGGTGTACCTCGGCCTCGACGCGCAGCAGCAGGGCTTCGGCCGGCGGCTGTACGACGAGCTGCTCGGAAAGCTCCGCGACGACGGCATCCACGTGGTCGTCGCCGTGATCGCGCTGCCCAACGAGGCCAGCGAGCGGCTGCACCGCGGGTGCGGGTTCGCCGAGGCCGGGGTGCTGCGCGAGGTGGGGTGGAAGTTCGGAGCGTGGGTCGACACGGCGTACTGGCTGCTGCGTCTCAGCGAGGAGACGCCCGCCTCATGATGATCCGGCCGAGCGAGCTACGGGCGATCCGGGACGGCGGCATCGACCTCGCGTTCCGGCGCTGGGAGCGCCCGCGCGTGGTGGTGGGGACGAAGATGCGCACCAGTGTCGGTCTGGTCGAGGTGACGTCGGTGTCGGAGGTGGCGGTCGAGGCGCTGACGGAGGAGGACGCCCGACGGGCGGGCTCGCCGTCGCTGGCGGCCCTGGTGGCCGCGCTGCAGCCGAAGTCCGACCGGCCGGCGTGGCGGGTCGGGCTGCGGCATGCGGGAGCCGACCCGCGCGCGGAGCTGCGAGCTGCGGTGCCCACTCGCGACGAGGTCGCCGCCATCGTCGCCCGGCTCGAGCGCCTCGACCGGGCGTCGTCGTCCGGGCCCTGGACGCGGACGACGCTCGACCTCATCGACCGCAACCCGGAGAGGCGGGCTCCCGACCTGGCGGCGATGGTCGGGCGGGAGACCGCGCCGTTCAAGACCGACGTCCGCAAGCTCAAGGAGCTTGGCCTGACCGAGTCGTTGGCGATCGGCTACCGGTTGTCGCCCCGCGGCGAGGTCGTCGTCGACAAGCTGCGGGGGAGGCGCCGCAAGCGTCCGCCCCGCCCGGAGGGCACGCCGCTCCCCCGGTCCATCGGCGCCCCCGCGACCCGGGCCCTGCGGGCCGCCGGACTGACGTCGCTGGAGTCGCTGGGTGCCGTCACCGAGGCGGACCTGCTCGCCATGCACGGTGTCGGACCCGTCGCCATCGCCCGCCTGCGGGAGGCGCTGGCCGACGCCGAACTGTCGTACCGGGTCGACTGACCTGCGTTTCGCGGCACTCGGCGGTGGAGTACCCGGCTGACCGGGGATTCCGACGGCGAGTGACGCGAACCGCAGGCCGATCGACCCCACCAGGCTGCAGTTGGCGTCACTCGACGCACCGGCTACTTGAGCAGCAGCAAGTCGAGGCGGCGGCGGACAAGCAGCAGGCCGAGCACGCCCATCACGACGAGGTAGACCACCGACCACACCGACGCCATCGACACGGCCCCGGTGGTGAGCTCGCGGCACAGCACGACGCCGCGGTAGAGCGGCGTCAGCTCGACCACCCAGCGGATCGGGTCGGGGTACGCCGTGACCGGGAAGAAGGTGGCCGAGAACAGGAACAACGGGAGCTGGGCGAGGGTGATCTTGTCGAAGTCCTGCCAGGACTTCATGTACGTCGTCAGCCCCATGCAGACGGCAGCGAACGCGAAGCCGATAAGCATCGCCGCGGGCAGCGCGAGCACCGCCCACCACGAGTGCAGCATGCCCATCACGCCCATCACGGCCAGGAACGCGAGGGAGTAGACGCCGCCGCGCAGCTGACCCCAGGCGATCTCGCCCCGGGCGATGTCACTGGTGGACAAGGGGGTCGCGAGCATCTGGTCGTAGAGCTTGTCGAACTTCAGCTTGAAGAAGACGTTGAACGTCATGTCGATCACGGCGGCGTTGAACGCCGACGCAGCAAGCATGCCGGGCGCCACGAACGACGCGTAGTCGATCACCTGGCCGTTGAGCTCGAAGCTCTCGATGAGCTGACCGACGCCGATGCCGATCGAGAGGAGGTAGAAGAACGGTTCGAGGAACCCCGTGATGAACAGCTTCCACGCCTTGCGGTAGACGAGGTAGTTGCGCAGCACGAGCAGCCGCGCCGCCGCGACGGCGGTCAGCGGGGGCACCAGGTCGACGGCCGTCGACGAGGTGAGCGGCCGGTCGTCGGGGTAGGTGGTCGCCATCAGGACACCAGCCGCTTCCTCAGACCGGTCACCGACCAGCGCAGCCCCACCAGCGTGAGCACGAGCAGGACCGTCGCGTTGATCGCGGCCACGGCCCAGTCGACGTCGTCGAGCATGAACATCCGTGACAGGTTCACCCCCTGCCACAGCGGCGTCAGCCGCGCGATCCACGCCCCGAACTCACCCAGGTTGGCGACTGGGAAGAACGCGCCGGAGAACAGGAACATCGGGAACACCCCGAGCCGGAACAGCACGCTGAACCCCTCGGGTGTCGACATGCGGGTGGTGAGCGCATAGACCATCGCCCCGAACGCCGTACCGACGAGGATCTGCGACAAGAACGCCAGCAACGCGCCCCACCACGTCTCGATCACGCCGAACGGCGCCACCACCAGCATGAACACCGCGCACGTGCTCGCCACCCGCGCCGTGACGAACACCAGGTGGGCGAACACGACGTCGCGGACGGCCAGCGGCGTGGCCAGCATCGACTCGTAGACGCGCTGCCACTTGATCATGCTCATGACGGGGTACGTCGTCTCGCCGACCGCCGTCTGCATGGCGTGCGCCGCGACCAGTCCGGGCACGAGGAAGGCGAGGTACGAGGTCGCGCCCTCGAGCTCGGAGGGGTCCACCTCGATGAAACCGCCGAGGAGCACCCCCATCGCCACGACGTAGAACAGCGGCGCGACGAACGACGAGATCGCCGTGCCCTTCCAGGTCCGGCGGTAGACCGTCAGCCAGTAGTCGACCTGCCGGCCGATGCCCTCGCTGACCGGAACGCCGGAGTCGTCGGTGGTCGGGCTTGTCGAGACCATCAGTCGACCAGGGTCCGGCCGGTGAGGTGGAGGAAGACGTCCTCCAGCGTGGAGCGGCGGACGAGCACCGCGACCGGCCGGAGACCCCGCTCGTGCACCTTGGCCGCGACCTCGTCGCCGTCGTCGCTGTAGACCAGCAGCCGGTCCGGCAGCACCTCGACGCGCTCGCCGAGGTCGGCGACCTTCTCGGCCAGGGCGTCGTGGGTCTCGTCCTCGCCGGCCACCCCGAACCGGAGCTCGGTCACCTCGCGGGTGGAGTGCTCCTGGATCAGTGCCGCGGGCGAGCCCTCGGCCACGATCACGCCCTTGTCCATCACGACCAGTCGGTCGCACAGCTGCTCGGCTTCGTCCATGTAGTGGGTCGTGATGACGAGCGTCACGCCCGTCTGCTTGAGCCGGAACAGCTTGTCCCACAACAGGTGCCGGGCCTGCGGGTCGAGGCCGGTGGTCGGCTCGTCGAGCAGGAGCAGGTCGGGCCGGTTGATCAGCGATCGGGCGATCGTCAGCCGACGCTTCATGCCGCCGGAGAGGTCCTCGACCTTGGCCTTCGCCTTCTCGGTGAGCTGGACGAACTCCAGCAGCTCCTGGGCCCGCTCGCGGACGTCGGCGGCCGGGATCCCGAAGTACCTGCCGTAGATGAAGAGGTTGTCGAAGACGTTGAGCTCGGTGTCGAGGGTGTCCTCCTGCGGGCAGACGCCGAGCCGGCCGCGGATGGCCGGACCTTCCCTCGCCGGGTCGCGGCCGAGGATCCGCAGCTCGCCGCCACTGACCGGCGAGACGGCGGCGATCATCCGCATGGTCGAGGACTTGCCGGCGCCGTTGGGCCCGAGGAAGCCGAACGCCTCACCCTTGCGCACGGCGAGGTCGATGCCGCGGACCGCCTCGAAGTCGCCGAACGCCTTGCGCAGGCCTCGCGCCTCGATCATCAGGTCCTCGGAGCTGGCGAGATCTGGCACGCCTGCGACCCTAGGACACGCCACCGACGTGCCCCGCTGGGGATAACGCGTTGGGTTTGTCGGCGGCATCGGGGAGGATCTCCGCGTGCCCCAGGCCCTTCACCAGACCCCCGCGCCCCTGACCCTTCCCGCCGCCGACGGCTTCGCCGCCTGGCTCGACGAGCGCTGTGCTGCAGGCCTGCAGGCCGCCCGCGATGCGGCCGACCGGCTCAAGGCCGGAGAGGCGACCACTCCCGACGAGGCGCTGCGCATCTGGGACGAGGGGATGATCGGCATGAGCAACGCCGCGTCGGTCGGCTCGCTGTTCAGCGAGGTGCACCCCGACGAGGGCGTCCGCACGCGCGGCGAGGCCGCCGTCCAGGACGTGCAGAAGCTCGGCACCGAGCTGCAGCTCGACCGTGAGCTCTACGACGTGTTCGCGGCGCTCGACGCGGCGGCTCTCGACCCGCAGGGCGCACGCCTGCTCGACAAGACGCTCACGGACTTCCGCCGCGCCGGCGTCGACCGCGACGACGCGACCCGCGCGCGGATCACCGAGATCAACGAGCAGATGACGGTCATCGGCCAGGAGTTCAGCAAGAACATCCGCGACGGCAAGGGCACCATCCGCGTGGCCCCCGAGCGGCTCGAGGGCCTCCCGCAGGACTGGCTCGACGAGCACCCGGTCGAGAGCGACGGTCTGGTCACGGTCACCACCGACTATCCGGACGCGATCCCGGTGCGCACGTTCTGCAAGGACCGCGACGTGCGCCGCGAGATGGTCGCCGCGTTCCTCAACCAGGGCTACCCGCAGAACGAGCCACTGCTGGGCGAGCTGTTCGAGCTCCGCGAGGAGCTCGCCCAACTCGTCGGCTACGACACCTGGGCCGACTACGACGCGGGCGTGAAGATGATCGGCAAGGGCTCGGCGATCCCGGAGTTCATCGAGCGGATCACCGAGGTGGCCCAGGAGTCCGCCGAGCGTGACCGCGAGATCCTGTTGGCCCGCCTGCGCGTCGACCACCCCGACGCGAACGCGATCGACGGCGTCGACTACCCGTACTACGAGGAGCTGGTCCGCAAGGAGCAGTACGACGTCGACGCCCAGGTCGTGCGCACCTACTTCGACTTCACCCGCGTGCGCGCCGGCCTGCTCGACGTGACCGCGCGGCTGTTCGACCTCACCTACACCCCCGTCGACGACGCGGCGGTCTGGGACCCCGACGTGACGGCGTACGACGTCTCGCTCGCCGGGGAGACACTGGGCCGCATCTACCTCGACCTGCACCCGCGCGAGGGCAAGTACTCGCACGCGGCGCAGTTCACGATCACCGACGGCATCGCGGGCACCCAGCTGCCCGAGGGCGTCCTCGTGTGCAACTTCAACAAGGGGCTGATGGAGCACGACGACGTGGTGACGCTCTTCCACGAGTTCGGGCACCTCGTGCACCACGTGCTCGCGGGCCGGGCCAGCTGGAGCCGGTTCGCCGGCGTGGCCACCGAGTGGGACTTCGTCGAGGCGCCGAGCCAACTGCTCGAGGAGTGGGCGTGGGACGCCGGCGTCCTGCAGACGTTCGCCCTCAACGCCGAGGGCGAGCCGATCCCGGCCGACCTGGTGGCCGCGATGAAGCGCGCCGAGGACTTCGGCAAGGGGTACCACGCGCGCACCCAGATGTTCTACGCCGCGATGTCCTACTGGTTCCACACCGACCGGCCCGACGACCTGACCGACGCGACGATCCGGCTCCAGGAGCGGTACTCGATGTTCCCCTACGTCGAGGACACCCACATGTTCGCCGGGTTCGGGCACCTCGACGGCTACTCGTCGGGCTACTACACCTACATGTGGTCACTCGTCATCGCGAAGGACCTCTTCAGCGCCTTCGACCCCGACGACCTCTTCGACCCCGTCACCGCCCACCGCTACCGCGACCTGATCCTCGCCCCCGGTGGCGCCCGCGACGCCGCCGACCTCGTCGAGGACTTCCTCGGCCGCCCCTACACCTTCGACGCGTACGGCGCCTGGCTGGCTCGGTAGGTTTCCGAGATTTCTCCGGCTGGCCGGAGAATCCTGATCATGGCGTGCCTAGCGAGGCACGCCATGTTCAGGAAAAGGTCACCAAGTACGCCGTTCCCGAGGCCGGCTGCACCACTCACCGCACGGGATCTAGGCGCTCATCCACAGGCGCCAGTTGGACGGTTCCGTCAGGGGACGGAACCAGGGAACCTCGTCGCGTGGATCCCGTTCTCGAGCTCATCTGCAAGCAGCAAGGCGTCTTCCTGAGGTACGAGGCCGAGGCCCTCGGCTACCACGACCACGCGATGGCCCGCGCTGTGGCCGACGGGCGCTGGGTGAGAGTGCGACGGGGCGCGTACGTGCTGGGCGAGATCTACGCCGACCTGGACCTCGCGGCCAGGTATGACCTGCTGTGTCGAGCCGCTGTCCGGCAGGCGGTCACACCCGTGGTGCTCAGTCACACGAGCGCACTCGGGCAATGGGGCTGTCCGCTCTGGGACGCGGGACTGACTGAGGTCCACCTGACGCGCCCTGACCAGCGCAGCCAGAGGCGCGAGGCGCAGATCCGGCACCACAAAGGCGTCCTGATGGACGGCGACGTCGTGGAGCGCAACGGCCTGCTGGTCACCAGCCCCGTCCGCGCCGCGCTCGAGTACACGACGGTGGGCGACGTCGAGCACAGCCTCGTCGAGATCGACGACCTCCTCCACCGCAAGCTGGTGAGCCTGGCGGCACTGCGTGCTCGGTACGCGGAGATGGCCCGGTGGCCGAACACCCTCATCACCGATCTGGTGCTGCGCCTGGCAGACGCGCGCAGCGAGTCAGTCGGCGAGACGCGGGCTCGATACCTGGTGTGGTCGCAAGGCCTCCCGGCGCCCGAGGTCAACTACCCCATCTTCGACGAGAACGGCGTCGAGGTCGCCCGGGTCGACCTCGCGTGGCCCGCGTACGGTCTGTTCCTCGAGTTCGATGGCAAGGTGAAGTACGAACGACTCCTCAAGGAAGGCGAGTCGGCGTCCGATGTCGTGTTCCGCGAGAAGCAGCGCGAGGACATGATCTGCCGCCTGACCGGGTGGCGGTGCATCCGCATCGTCTGGGCGGATCTGTACCAGCCCGAGGTCACCGCCCGCAGGATCCGCGCGAAGCTCGGTCGGGTGGCCGCCTGACCGACACTTGGCGTGCGCTTCCTGAACTTGGCGTGCCTCCCTAGCCACGCCAACTTCAGGATTCTCCGGCCAGCCGGAGAATCCTCGCCAACCCGCTGTCGGTGGCGTGAGCAAGACTGAACGCGTGCAGACAGGGCTCGAGCGCTTCAGCGAACCGACGCGGGCGTGGTTCGCGGCGGCGTTCGCGGTACCGACGCCCGCGCAGCAGGGGGCGTGGGACGCGATCGGGGCGGGGAGGCACGCGCTGGTCGTGGCGCCGACCGGGTCCGGCAAGACGCTGGCGGCGTTCCTGTGGTCGCTCGACAAGCTGCTGACGGAGCCGGTGCCGGAGAAGGCGAAGCGCTGCCGGGTGCTGTACATCTCGCCGCTGAAGGCCCTCGGCGTCGACGTCGAGCGCAACCTGCGGGCACCGCTCGCCGGCATCCGCCACGCCGCCGACAGGGTCGGGGGCGCCCAGCTGCCCGAGATCCGGGTCGGGGTCCGGTCCGGGGACACCACCGCACAGGAACGGCGCCGGCTGAGCACCCAGCCGCCCGACATCCTCATCACCACGCCCGAGTCGCTGTTCCTGATGCTGACCTCGCAGGCCCGCGAGTCCCTCTGCGGCGTCGACACCGTCATCGTTGACGAGGTGCACGCCGTCGCTGGAGGCAAGCGCGGCGCCCACTTGGCCGTCAGCCTCGAGCGGCTCGACGCGCTCCTCGAGAAGCCCGCGCAGCGGATCGGCCTCTCCGCGACCGTACGGCCGCTCGACGAGGTGGCCCGGTTCCTCGGCGGCCACGCGCCCGTCGACATCGTGGCCCCTCCGGCCGACAAGGCGTGGGACCTCAAGGTGGTCGTCCCCGTCGAGGACATGACGGCCCCCGACGGCGACCAGGTCGATGCCGACGCCGATGCCGACGACGGCCGGACCGGCTCCATCTGGCCCCACGTCGAGGAGCACGTCGTCGACCTCGTCGAGCAGCACCGCTCCACGATCGTCTTCGCCAACTCCCGCCGCCTCGCCGAGCGGCTCACCGCACGGCTCAACGAGATCGCGACCACCCGCGCGGGCGGCGACCTGCCGGACACCGACAAGCCACCAGCCCAGATCATGGCCCAGTCCGGAGCGTCCGCCGGTGCGGAGGTCGTCATCGCCAAGGCCCACCACGGCTCGGTGTCCAAGGAGCAACGGTCGATCATCGAGGACGACCTCAAGCGCGGCCGCCTCCCCTGCGTCGTCGCCACCAGCAGCCTCGAGCTCGGCATCGACATGGGTGCGGTCGACCTCGTCATCCAGATCGAGTCCCCGCCCAGCGTCGCCAGCGCCCTCCAGCGCGTCGGCCGCGCCGGCCACCAGGTCGGCGAGGTGTCGCGGGGCGTGCTCTTCCCCAAGCACCGCGGCGACCTTGCCCAGACCGCCGTGGCCGTCGAGCGGATGCGTTCCGGCGCCATCGAGTCGATGCGCGTCCCGACCAACCCGCTCGACGTGCTCGCCCAGCAGGTCGTCGCCACGACCGCGCTCGAGGCGTGGGCGGTCGACGACCTCTACGACCTCGTACGCCGCAGCGCACCGTTCGCAGCCCTCCCCCGCAGCGCCTTCGAGGCGACCCTCGACCTGCTCAGCGGTCGCTACCCGAGTGACGAGTTCGCCGAGCTCCGCCCCCGCGTCGTCTGGGACCGCGTCGGCGGCACCATCACCGGCCGCCCCGGCGCCCAGCGGCTCGCCGTCACCAGCGGCGGGACCATCCCCGACCGCGGGCTGTTCGGCGTGTTCCTCGTCGGCGAGGGCACCGGCCGCCGGGTCGGCGAGCTCGACGAGGAGATGGTCTACGAGTCCCGCGTCGGTGACGTGTTCGCGCTGGGTGCCACCAGCTGGCGGATCGAGGACATCACCCACGACCGGGTGCTGGTCACGCCCGCGCCCGGCATCCCGGGCCGGCTGCCGTTCTGGAAGGGCGACGCCCTCGGCCGGCCCTCCGAGCTCGGTGAGGCCATCGGCGGCTTCACCCGCGAGCTCGCGGCCCTCCCGGCGAAGCAGGCCAACGCGCGCGCCGCCGAGGCCGGCCTCGACCCGTACGCCGCCGACAACCTCGTCACCTACGTCCACGAGCAGGTGGAGGCGACGCGGGTCCTGCCCAGCGACCGCACGCTGCTCGTCGAGCGGTTCCGCGACGAGCTCGGCGACTGGCGGCTGGTCCTGCACTCCCCCTACGGCACGCCCGTCCACGCCCCGTGGGCCCTGGCCATCAACGCCCGCCTCCGCGAGCGCTACGGCGTCGACGGCCAGGCGATGGCCTCCGACGACGGCATCGTCATCCGGATTCCCGACACCGACGTCGACCCGCCGAGCGGCGAGGTCGTCGTCTTCGAGCCCGACGAGATCGAGCAGCTCGTGACCACCGAGGTCGGCGGCTCGGCGCTGTTCGCCGCCCGGTTCCGCGAGTGCGCCGCTCGCGCCCTCCTGCTCCCGCGCCGCGACCCCGGCCGACGGTCGCCGCTGTGGCAGCAGCGGCAGCGCGCCGCCCAGCTGCTCGACGTCGCCTCCAAGTACCCGTCCTTCCCGATCGTCCTCGAGGCCGTGCGCGAGTGCCTCCAGGACGTCTACGACCTGCCCGCGCTGGTCACCCTGATGAAGCGCCTCGACCAGCGCGAGGTCAGCGTCTCCGACATCGAGACCCAGACGCCGTCGCCCTACGCCCGCACGCTCCTGTTCGGTTACGTCGCCCAGTTCGTCTACGAGGGTGACTCACCCATCGCCGAGCGCCGGGCCGCCGCCCTGTCGCTCGACCAGGGCCTGCTCGCCGAGCTGCTGGGTCGTGCCGAGCTGCGCGAGCTGCTCGACCCCGAGGTGCTCGCCGAGGTCGAGGCCGAGCTCCAGCGCCTGGTCCCCGACCGCAAGGCCAAGGACGTCGAGGGCGTGGCCGACCTGCTCCGCCTCCTCGGTCCGCTGACCGTCGCGCAGGTGGCCGAGCGCTCCGTGCCCGGCACCGACGTCGACGACTGCCTCGAGCGGCTGAGTACGGCCCGCCGCGCCGCCGTGGTCCGGATGGCCGGCGAGGAGCGCTGGACCGCCGTCGAGGACATCGGCCGGCTCCGCGACGCTCTCGGTGTACCGGTGCCGCCCGGCATCCCCGATGTGTTCACCGAGTCCGTCGACGACCCGCTCGGCGACCTGGTCGCGCGGTACGCCCGCACGCACGGTCCGTTCACCGTCGCCGACCTCGCCACCCACCTGGCGCTGGGAGCGGCCGTGGTCCGGCACACCCTGCTGCGGCTCGGCGGGCAGGGCCGGGTGCTCGACGGCGAGTTCCGCCCGGCCGGCACCGAGACCGAGTGGTGCGACGCCGAGGTGCTGCGCCGGCTGCGACGCCGCTCGCTGGCCCGGCTGCGCAAGGAGGTCGAGCCCGTCGACCCGCAGGCGCTGGCCCGGTTCCTGCCGGCGTGGCAGTCGGTGGCCGACGGCCAAACAGGTGACCGGCAGACCGGCCGCCGGGGGCTTCGGGGCGTCGACGGCGTGCTGACCGCCATCGACCAGCTCGCCGGGGCCCCTGTTCCCGCGTCGGCCCTCGAGCAGCTGGTGCTGGCCACTCGGGTCCGCGACTACGAGCCGGCCTACCTCGACGAGCTCACGACCTCGGGCGAGGTGGTGTGGGCCGGGCAGGGAGACCTCCCCGGCAACGACGGCTGGGTGGCGCTGCACCTCGCCGACCAGGCCCCGCTGACCCTGTCGCCCCCGACACCCTTCGAGCACTCCGAGCTGCACCAGGCGGTCCTCGACGCGCTCGCGCCCGGCGGCGCCTGGTTCTTCCGCCAGCTCTCCGACCAGGTCAAGGCGACCGACGACCGGGCCCTCGCCGGCGTGCTCTGGGACCTCGTCTGGGCCAGCCGCATCAGCAACGACACGCTCACCCCGCTGCGCGCGTTGATCCGCGGCGGCAGGACCGCCCACCGCACCCGACAACCGCCGGCACGCACCCGCACGACCGTGTCGGGCCGTCCGCGCATGCCGACGCGCGGTGGCCCACCCGAGACGGCCGGGCGCTGGGCGATCCTGCCCACCCTCGACGACGACCCCACCCGCCGGGCCCACGCCGTCGCCGAGCGTCTGCTCGACCGCCACGGCGTGGTCACCCGCGGCGCCGTCGCCAGCGAGCGGGTCCCGGGAGGCTTCGCCGCGGTCTACAAGGTGCTCGCGGCGTTCGAGGAGACCGGACGCTGCCGACGCGGCTACTTCGTCGGCACGCTCGGCGCCGCCCAGTTCGGCACCTCCGGCTCGATCGACCGGCTGCGCACGTACGCCGAGGTGCCCGACGACGCCAAGCCGGTGGCCGTCGCCCTTGCGGCGACCGACCCCGCCAACCCCTACGGCGCCGCCCTGCCGTGGCCCGACCGGCCGGAGCGTCCCGAGGGCGAGAGCGCCGACACCCGGACGGGCCACCGCCCCGGCCGCAAGGCCGGCGCCATGGTCGTGCTCGTCGACGGCGCGCTCACCCTGTACGTCGAGCGCGGCGGCAAGACGCTGCTGACCTGGCCCGACGACCTCGAGCTGCTCGAGCCCGCCGCCCACGCCCTCGCCGACGCCGCCCGTCGTGGTGCGCTGGGCAGGATCACCGTCGAGAAGGCCGACGGCGAGCAGCTCCTCGGCTCCGGAGCCACGCCGCTGCGCGCGGCCCTCAACGCCGCCGGGTTCGTCGCCACGCCGCGCGGGCTGAGGCTGCGCCCCTCAGGCGCACAGGTGACCTGACGTGCCCGAGGGAGACGCCGTCTGGCGTACCGCCCGGCGCCTCCACCAGGGACTGTCGGGCCGCACGCTCGTACGCACCGACTTCCGGGTCCCGGCCATCGCCACCGCCGATCTCGCGGGTGGAACGGTGGTCGAAACCGTCTCGCGCGGCAAGCACCTGCTGACCCGCATCGACCACGACGAGAAGTGGACCCTGCACACCCACCTGAAGATGGAGGGCTCCTGGCGCGTGTACGCGCCGGGCGAGCGTTGGGGCAAGGCGGGCCATGCCGCGCGGGTCGTCCTGGACGCCGGCGACAAGGTCGGCGTCGGCTTTCAGCTGGGCATCGTCGAGCTGGTGCTGCGCGAGCACGAGGACCAGGTCGTCGGCCACCTCGGCCCCGACCTGCTCGGTCCTGATTGGGACGAGCACGAGGCCGTCCGTCGCCTGACCGCCGACCCCGACCGGCCTCTCGGCGAGGCCCTGCTCGACCAGCGCAACCTCGCCGGGGCAACCTCCACCTTTGGTACCGGGAGTGTCGCGGAGCGCACCATCGGGGAGGCCCTGCTGGATCAGCGGTGCCTGGCCGGCATCGGCACGATCTACCGCTCTGAGACCCTGTTCCTGGCCGGCGTTTCGCCGTTCCTGCCCGCGTCGGCTGCGCCCGTCCCGAAGGTAGTGGACCTGGCTCGCCGTCTCCTGATGGCCAACCGCGAGCGCCCGCAGATCACAACCACGGGCAACCCTCGGCGCGGAGAGCGCCTGTGGGTGTACGGCCGGCCGGGCCAGCGCTGCCGCCGATGCCGAACCCCCATCCGACGGGCCATGCAGGGAGCACCGCCGTACGACCGCGTGACTTTTTGGTGTCCTTCCTGCCAGCCCGGGAGCCCACCGACGTAGCCCGCCAGCTTCGTCGCTCACACCGGTGAGGGTGTCGGCCGGCGCCGACGGGCAGCCGTTCCGGGGCTTAGGCGCCGGCAGGAGCTCGACCTAGCCGTCCGCAGCCTCGGGGTGGCACCCAAGGCCGCCGCCGCCATTCCACGGGCGCACCCGCGCAGGTGTCACTCGCCGCTTACAGGCGGGATTGAGCCGTTTGCTTGACATGTCTGGGTCATGAGTACATCGCCTTCTCCAGGTTCTGGATGCAGTAGGCGGCCACCGCAGTGCCCATTAGAGTGACGGCGTCCTTGTGCGAGACGCCGGCCTTCTCGATCACCTTTTTGATCCTGAAACCCGAGAGGCCGCCGTCGAAGGCGTCGCAGACCATGTGGCCGAGCTCAATTGCCGTCGCATCTGGGAAGCCGGTGAAGAATGCGGCGTCCTCGCGGAGTTGGTTGAGGTAGATCTTGTTGCGGTCGTCCATCCACGGCTGCGAGGTATCCGAGGGCTCAGGCGACGCCGTCACCGTGACCGTCGCGGTCGGTTCTGGCACAGCCTGCGAAGGCGCCGCCTCCGTTGTGCAGCCCGTGAGGATCGCGATGCAGACCAACATGAGCGTGGCGATCCCGCGCATGTGTCCGCTCCACCCCTGCGGAGCCGTCGAGGCAGTCACTTGGGGTCGGCCGAGCTGGCTCCCCACGACCAGCCGGCTGGCGGAGTCTGTGGCTGGGGCGCCTCCGCCACGTCGAGCGGCGGAAGGTCGCGCTGGCAGTACCTGCAGACCTTTGCTTCCGCTTGGACTAGCTCGGCGCAGGACGGGCACTTCCGCTTGCCACCGGAGAGGGCGGCTCGCTCCAGCCCTGCTGGATCAGGCTTCGAAACCAAGGCAAGAAGCACACCTAGGGGCCCCAGCAAGACACCGGCCCAGAAGCCCGTCTCCATACTGCGACCCCGCTGTTGATGGATGTGACCCGCAGCGATTCCGCACCCAAGCCAGATGATTCCTACGACGAGAAGACCCACTGCCACTACTTCCTGATTCAGACGCAACGGTGGAACCGTACGTGGCAACTCCACACTCCGCCGGATTCTGGCGAAACCGCCGGGGAGAGGCGCACGCCTCCGGGGTCGTCGCTCACACACGCAGGGTGGCGAGCCACCGGGGCAGGTTCTGAGGTGCCAGCCGGCGCCGACGGGCAGCGGCTCCGGGGCGTAGGCGACGACAGGAGCTCGACCCAGCCGTCCGTAGCCTCGGGGTGGCACCCGAGGCCACCGACCCCCACGGGCGCAGCTCACGCGCAGCCCCGGGAGACGCCGCTGCGCCGCTGCTTCGCTACTTCGTGCTCGGGGCCGCAGCCTTCGCTGCCCGCGCGAGCCGCTGGTAGTGCTCCCACGAGTGCCACTCCTCGCGGTCCCGGTAGCGCTCGGCGATCCACATGTTCGCCGGATCGAGCGTGTTCCTCAGCGAGTAGCCCCACTCTTGGAGCACCTGAGATTCGTCGATCCACTCAGACTCCGAGTAGAGCGCGAGCAGGTCGAACATCGCGAGGGCACGGTAGATCGCCCCCGAGCGTTCCTGGTCGCCGGCGATGGCCACGGCATCGCTGGGATCCTTGATCGTGTAAAGGTGGCGGCGACCTTCGGCAGCGTCCGGTTTGATCAGCTCTTCGTGGATGCGAATGAAGAGGTCGCGCTTGTCTCGCCGCTGGGCGTGGAAGTAGTTGACGACGCCGAGCATCAGCGCCGCGACCGCAAGGAGAGCTGAGCAGAGCGCCAGCCAATCGCGGAGCTCCCAGCTACGCAACCAATCCGGGGCCGTCACGAGAATCAGCACGTCGGCACCCTAGGTCGGTAAATAGTGCCGCGCCGCCGGACGCGCCGCCGGAGGCCGTGCATAGCCGCGTCAGCCTGTCTTGCCTATCCTGCAACGCTCGCACGGCACCCCGGAAGGCGATGACGACGCCGACGAAGGCGGCACCGGTGAACGCGACGCGCATGCCGCCAGCTTCTGCTTCAGCCGCGGAGATGAGAGTCGCAATGACAGCCGCAGCAACGATCCCAACCCCCAGAATCATGAGTCCAAGTCCGCCCATTGGCCTGTCATCCGGCACGAACCCCGGCGAGGGCTCGCGGTTCTGCTCCCTGTTCGGACGTGCGGCGTTCTTGTGCTTTTGACCAACCCACTTGTTGCCATCCCACCAGCGTTCGCCGCCATCGTCGGTTCGGTAGAAGCCAGGCGGCGAGCCGGGGCCCGGTAGTGAAGCGTCCATAGCCGACACCGTAGGACGCGAAGGTCGCCCGGCTCTGCCCCTTTGACGGAACCCGCGGCGGCGTTCCGCCGACGTCGCGGGGTGCTCGACCCACGGGCGAGGGCGCCATTGGGACGACCTTGCGAGCTCGACGTACAGACGGCGGCGCCGGGTAGGGGGCGGGGCCGGCCACGCGTCCGGCTCGGCTTCCGTGGACGCCGTCCCCGCCGCGGTCGGGGACGGGGACGGACCACAGCCCAGGCGTACTGAGTCTTCTTCGCTGCCCGTGTGCCGGGACCGCGCCCCCAGCCAGGGAAAGGGGTAACTGAACCCGTCAGTCGGCGGGTGTGCGCGTGCGCCTCGGTGGCGACCCTGGATGACGGGTTCCCCTGCGCGCACTCGACTCACGCATTCGGGTCACGGGGGTGGGCAGGGGACCCCACCACCCTAGACCGGCGCGGGTGACCCCCCGGACAGGCCCTGGGCTGAACCCTCGCGCCACCCCAACAGCCCGTCTCGCCCCGGCGGGGCGGGCTGTCCTCACCCATTCCTCTGACAGACCCGCCGGAAGCCACATACGGTCCGGGGGCCGCACCGCCAACCAACAGAAGGTTCCCTATCGTGCTCGAACGTCCCAGCGGTCGCGCCGCTCTCATTGTCGTGTCGTCGGTCCTGGTGCTGCTGGCTGCCGGTACTACAGGTGCTGCCGCGCAGCGGCTGATCACCGGCACCGACATCGCCGACGCCAGCGTGAGTGGCAAGGACATCAAGAACGGGTCCCTGTCGGGCAGTGACGTGCGCGACGGGTCGATCACCGTGTCGGACCTCGCGACCAAGCCGGCGGGCGTCCCGGGCCCGCAGGGACCTGCCGGTGCGACCGGGGCTTCTGGGGCGATCGGGCCCGCCGGGCCTGCCGGCCCTGAGGGTGCGCGGGGGCCGGCGGGTACCGACGGCGGCGGCCCGGATGCGGTTCGGACGTGGACCGCGCACTTCACCGCGAACGGCTCCAAGGGAGGAGGCTCGTGGTATGACCCCGTCATATTGGTCACCTCGGCGACGTCGATCCCCGCCGGCACACGCGTAGAGGACCTTGGGTTCACCGTCAGCGGCGACTTCTCCACCTGCCGAAGTTCGAACGTGAATCTCGGCACCGTCACGCCGCAGGGAGTCTTCATCGGAGTTACAGGAGCCGGCTCCCGGGCGGACTTCACGACGCCCTCCAATGGCCGGCCAGCCTTCCACGGGATGTGGTACACCACCGGTGATCAGCCCGAAAGGCTTGCCCTCACCGCATCGTGTTCCTATTGGGATCAATCGACGTCGGAGGAGCGGGCGATCCCGAGTTTCACCGCCGCGTTCACCTTCGGCACCAGCCAGGACATCCCCCTGCCGCCCGCCACCCCTATCAACTGACCTGCCGGCATCGACCGCTCATACCGATGACAGGACATGCGACATGTCACGCCAGCCCATGCCCAAGAGGGTGTTCGCTCGTTGCCCGGCGGCTGTCTGCCAACCATGACAGGATCACCGCGTGAAACCCGTGACCGCTGTTGTCGGCGTTCTCGCGGCCGCGGCGCTGTTGGTGGGTTGCAGCGATAGTAGTGAGTCCAAGGTCAAGGCATGCGAGGCTTGGGATTTCGCAGAGCAGGCGACGCAGGCCTGGGAGGACCGTCTCAACGAGGTGCAGGGCGATCCAGCCGACGAAGAATTGCGTGACTTAGGCGATGCGTCCGTACAGGCAGACGCGGAGGCAAAGGCAGCGTTCGCCAAGGCTGCCGACGAGGATTCGGCGTGGGATGACGTACAGGTGGCCGCCTACAAGTCTTATTCCGACCCCACAGACGGCGAAGCGAGGGTAACCGTCAATGCGGCTTGCGACCGTGTGAAGAGTTAGCCAGCTTGACCTCCAGGTTGCATCCGGGAGCCTGACGAGACGCTTTGCTTGTCCGCAAGGGTCGCGCCGCAGTTCCCGCCCTCGCACGCCCGCTCATGCCGCGATCAGGTCGGAGCGATCGCGTGGGGTTACACGCCGAGCCAGCGGGCGTCGTTGATCTTCGGCCACTGACAGACGGAAAGCTCAGGCAACTCCACGAGGTAGCCGTCGCCCCACCGGCCCCGCTGCTGTAGCCAGACGCGCCCGGGGTGGGTACGGATGCGGGGGCTCAGCCCATCCGTCACGCGTGCGCGCACGAGCCGGGCGACGCGGGCGGCGTCCGGCCCGTCCAGCTCGCCAAAGAACAGCGCCCGGTTCAGCTGCCGGCTGAACGCCACGCGGCTGCACCAGCCGACGGCCTTGCCGATGTCGTGCTCGACGAGCACCGGTGTCGCCAGCCCCGGCCGAGAGGCCCACTCCTCCAAGTGTACCGGTGAGAGGTGGGCCCAGCGGCCCGGGAGGTACTCGACGGAGCGGCCCAGCGGCAGCGACCCGAGCAACACGGCTGCTCACCTCTTGGTTGCGTAGAAGCCGGCCTCGCGCAACGAGACGAACCGCTCGCCGAGCTCGCCGATAGCCCGGTCGATCAGCGCCTCGCAGCCCTCGGTACACCACGTCGTTCGGGAGCGACAACCACGTCTGATCGACGTTGAGCACCAGGCTAGCGCCAACCAGAAGCCTCGCGCGTGCGGGTCGGCAGGCAAGTGTTCGACGTGCGGCACCTGAGCGTGCAGCTCGGGCCGGGCCCCCCACCCTGAGCCTTCGGCCCACTCGCGGACCCGCCGGGCCGCTAGGTACTCCACGAGTGCAGCCTCGCCGGCCCGAACCTTGGCCCAGGCGCGCGCCCGGTCAGTGCGAGCTGCCAGCCCTCCTGTGCAGCACGCGCCCATACCGTCGCCTGCGCCTGCTCGGCGGTCCCGGCGGTCGCGGCGATCTTGTGCCGGTCCAGCGTCGCCGCCGTACTCCGCAGCACCAGGCTTACCGCCCCGGCCAGCGCCTTCGCCTGCGCCCACCGGTGCGGCTCACCGGCCAGCAGCGCCTCGGTACGCCACCGCTTCGGACGCTCGCCGGACTCCGCGCCATCGGCGTCGCTGGCGACGGCGTCTCGCCACGCGGCGCCATCCACCGTGCCGGCGACACCGGGCCGCCCCGACTCCAGCTCGGCGACCGCCGCCACCGCCTCCGCGATGGCGCCCTCCAGCCGGGTCAGCGGCTCCGCGAGCTGCAGCCCGCACACCCGCGCCACCGTCTCGGCTGGCGGGTGCGGGTTGCGCTTGATCTGCGGCACCGGCAGCGCCGGCACCTGCACCAGCACCGGCGCCTGAGCGCCCATCTGGCTCATCGGCGGACCCAGCCCGTCGTCATGGTCGGCATGTCAGAGGGGCCTCTCTCATCGGGGTGCGCCCGGAACACAAATTCTCCGGCACCCCGCCATGAGAGGCGAGGCCTCGCGGGGGTTTCCCTCGACATCGAAACTCTCGGGGATAGAGACGCCCAGCGGCGGAGACTGCCCGACGAGGGTAGGGGGGTCAAAAATGCCGTTCTGCGGGGTGCGCAGGCGGCGGGCGGCACAAGGGCCCGTCACGTCGCGGCGCGGCACACGCCGCAGTGCGCCCGCCGTCGCTCGGGCGTCTCGGGCGTCAGCTCCGGCCCGGGCTCGGACCCCTCAGATCTGGTACGTGCCCCGGTAGGACACCCACACTTCGGATACTTTGACGGCGCGCTGGCCGGTGACCTCGATGCGCACCTCGAAGCGCGTCTTGGCGACGCGGGTACCCCGTTTGGTAATGGTGCCTTCGGAGAGGTCGTCCTCGGTGCGCTCGGCTTCCGCACCCCAGCGGACGTTTGTGGCGTCAGCCGGGATCGTGACCGCGTACGTCGCTGCGGCATATTTGCCGCCCCGGCAGTCGAGGATGACCGCGCCGTCGCGCTTGCGCGCATTGCAGTTGCCCGAGGTGCTGGTACGGCCACTGATGCCCCTGAGGCGCACCGTCTTTTCCCGGGTGACCGTCTTGGTGGCGACGCGTACCGACGTGCTGTCTGTGAGTGTGGTGCCGTCGGTGTCGGTGACGCTGATCGTGGCCTTGTACTTGCCTGGCAACACGGGCTTGCCATGAGTGGTCTTGCCATTCCACGGCCAGTAGTACTCCCCCAATTCTGAGAACTGACCGTCGGTGTCGTTGGTGTAGATCGTTCTGCTTGTGGCGTCCTTAATGGTGATTGTCGCCTTGAACCAACGGTTCACGTCGAACAGGAATTTGGTGCGCTCGCGGTAGCCGTCCTTGACCAGCGGGTAGAACGTGGATCTGGATGTAGTGACATCTCCGAGCTTGAGTTGCGGCACGGCCACCGTGAAGGACGAAGTGGTTGTGCCAAATGGGCTACCGCCGGAAATTTCGATCTCGCACGTCGACCCCTCGAGTTTCTCAGTGATTCCCACGAGCGGGTCGATGGGGATGCTCTGCCGGCCGGAGTACTGCACGAAGCCTCCGGTGGACCAGTAGTAGCTATTGCAGTCAACGCTGATCAAATATCCGTAGACCTCGGCGGGGAAGTCAATGACCAGCGGGCCGCTCGAACCGTAGGGCAGGGTGCCGCCCGGCGCGGGTGACACGACCACGGGCGGGCTCGCCGCGGTGGCCGGTGACGCGAGCCCCTGGGTGCCGAGGACGAGTGCGAGGGCCGAAGCCGTGGCGACGAGTAGCGTGCGCAGACGCATGGGACGGATCCTTCTCGGTGGTAGCGCCCGAGGATGACCGGGCCAGGCTGCTCAGGACTCGGGAAGAGTATCTGGCCACTCGCTCACGTCACGGCTAGAGCGCAAATCTTTCCGCCGAGGTCACACATCGGGTCGGACGTGGCGATCAGCGGTGCAGTCGTTGGCTACTACGTCTTCACGCGCGACGAGACGAAGAGGTCCGAGACCAGCGAGAGTGCTGGGGCGTCTACGCCTCGGCACGTTCAGAGCGTCCGGTTCGCAAACGGAGGCCCGCCAGCGAGATCACGCCGCTCGCGCGTTGCATGAGCAAGGCTGGCCAGCGCCGCACGGGCTGCGACGGGACCGTCGTCACTCGTCACTCGTGTGCTGCGTGCACGGGGTGTTGTCGGGGCAGGTTGCAGGAGCAGTCGGGGGTGTAGGCGTGGCGCTGCGGCAGGCGGCGGACGGCCGTCGTCGTGGCGCCTGCGTCGGGGGCCGGCTGCGCGTCAGCGCGAGCCGGGCCACCACCGCCCCCTGTCCCTGTCCCTGTCCCTTCGGGACGGGTCGGGACGGGTCGGGTCGGGTCGGGTAGAAGTCTTATGAGCGGTCTCGTGAGTAGCCGCGTGAGTGCTCACGCGAGCGCTCACGGCCTTCTCGCACTTCCGGGGATCGCAGGTCGTGTGGTCGCCACGCCTGTGTCTGGCCAGCCTGTCGCGGTAGCGCCGGTTGTTCTCAGCGTTGTACTCCTTGCGCTTCCGAACGTCCTCCGGCATCGGCACGATCTACCGGTCCGAGACCCTGTTCCTCTCTGGCGTCTCGCCGTTCGTCCCGGTGTCCACTGTCGGGAACCTGTCCAAGGTGGTCGACCTGGCACGGAGGCTGCTGCTCGCCAACCGGCCCCGCCCGAAGATCACCACGACCGGCAACCCTCGTCGTGGCGAGCAGCTCTGGGTCTACGGCCGGGCGGGAGACCGATGCCGTCGTTGCCGGACACCGGTCAGGCGAGCGATGCAAGGTCAGCCGCCGTACGACCGGGTGACGTACTGGTGCCCCTCCTGTCAGCCGCCCGCCGTATCCTCTGCGGACCTTCCCGTCTCGTAGCTCGGTGGCCGACCCCCAGACGGTGCCTGTCGAAGGTCCAAGCGATCTGGGTCATGTCGTCGTCGTGGTCACCCGCCGATACACCACTTGGGTCATGGCCCCCCGGGATGCGCGATGTCACAGTGGGAGAGGGCTCGGGCCCGTCAACACTCGGGCCTACTCCAGGAGGTCCCATGAGGACACCTTCGCTCATTCTCACCGCCGGACTGGCCGTCGCGGGCCTGGTGGGCACCGGCACGTCGGCCGTGGCCCAGCCGATCGACAAGGGCCACTTCCACGACGTCTTCACCGATGACCCCTACAGCTGTGACGGCCTGCCGGCCCAGGACTCGGGCGACATCTCCGGCAACTTCCTCCTCAACCAGCGGGGGTCCTCGCCGTTCCCCTACTACCGGGAGAGCGTGCACGGGACCTTCGTGACCACCAACCTGCTCACGGGCGGAACCTTCACCCAGGTCTTCTCGTCCAGCAACCAGGACCACGTCATCACCGACAACGGTGACGGCACCATCACCATCCTGGTCCACGGAAACGGCGGCTTCCGGGCCTACGACCAGTTCGGCAGGCTCGTGCTCAAGGATCCCGGGAGCACGTGGTTCTCCTTCGACATCGACTACGGCGGCACCCCTGGCGACCCCTCGGACGACACCGAGATCGACGACTCGTTCCAGGTCGTGCGCGACTCCACCGGGGTCAATGACCTCGATGGTCGGGACTTCTGCGCCGACGTGCTGGAGTTCACCAGCTAGCGGGGCTACGCGGCGGAGGCGACGACCTCCGAGCGGTTGCGCGCGCGGATCGGCTCGAGCGAGGTCAGTTGCGCAGCGGCTTCCTCGACGGCCACGGCGTCGGAGACCTCGCGCAGCACGTCGGACAGCGGGACCTCGAGGGCGTCGCACAGCGAGTAGAGGAGCTCGGAGGAGGCTTCCTTCTGGCCGCGCTCGATCTCCGAGATGTAGCCCAGGCTGACCCTGGCCTCGGCCGAGACCTCACGCAGGGTGAGGCCACGCTGGGTCCGCTTGTCGCGGAGCACGTCGCCGAGCAGCCGACGGAACAGCACCATGCCCTCACCCTCCTTCGTCGTCGTTCGGTGTGCCCAACGCTACCCGAGGCCTGGTTCTTCCCCGGGCATATGGCCCACCACGACCCTCAGGGCCTCCTCACAGGTGCGGTCCTGGATGCTGGCACGGTCGCCGACCAGCTCCAGGGCGACCACGGCGTCGCGGCCGTCCGGCCCGGCAAGAGCGATGTAGACGGTGCCCACGGGCTTGCCCTCCTGGAGGTCGGGGCCTGCCACGCCGGTCGTGCTCACGCCGTACGTCGCCCCCGTCAGGCGGCGGACCCCGTGCGCCATCGCCCGCGCGCACTCCGCGGAGACCACGCCGTACTGCTCGACCAGGGCTCGGGGCACGTCCAGCACGTCCACCTTGACGTCCGTGGCGTACGACACGACGCCACCGCGGTACACCTCGGACGAACCGGGGATCTCGGTCATCAGCGCTGCGAGACGGCCGCCCGTCAGCGACTCGGCCGTGGCCAGGGTCGCTCCACGGGCCTGCAGGGCCGCGACGGCGGCTGCGGCGCGGGGAGCCCGGGTCGTGTGTCGCACGTGGCTACTGTTCCTCACATGGCCCTGCCGATCGAGGACTATGCCCTGATCGGTGACCGTCACACCGCCGCGCTCGTCGGCAGGAACGGCTCGATCGACTGGCTCTGCCTGCCTCGCTTCGACTCCCCCGCCTGCTTCGCGGCGCTGCTCGGGGACGAGAGCCACGGCTTCTGGCAGCTGGCGCCCACGACCGAGTTCGAGTCGACCCGGCGCTACGTCGACGACTCGGCCGCGCTGGAGACGACGTTCACCACCGCCGACGGCCAGGTGAAGCTGCTCGACGTGATGCCGACCGGGGACAACCGGTCGGACGTCGTACGGCTGGCGACCGGCGTGGAGGGCACGGTGCGGATGCGGCACCAGTGGGTGGTGCGCCTCGACTACGGGCTGATCATCCCGTGGGTCCGCCGTCGCGAGATCCACGGTGAGGAGGCGATCACCGCGGTGGCCGGGCCGGACAAGCTGGTCCTCCGCGGGCCGCGCCTCCCGATCGGCGACAAGCACCGCCACGTCGACGAGTTCGACGTCGCAGCCGGCGAGTCCCTCACCTTCTCCATGACGTGGGTCCCGTCGTACGAGCGGACGCCGCCGAACGCCGACGCGCCCATCCTCGCGACTATCGCCGACGACCGGGAGTGGGCGGCGCGATGCCACGACGACGTGCCGCACGTCGACGTCGTACGGCGATCCCTCCTGACCCTGCGCCTGATGACGCACGAGCAGACCGGCGGCATCGTCGCGGCTCCGACCACCTCGCTGCCGGAGGACTTCGGCGGCGAGCGCAACTGGGACTACCGCTACTGCTGGCTGCGCGACGCGGCCCTGACGATCGAGTCGCTCATCGACGCCGGCTACATCGACGAGGCGGGGTTCTGGCGGCACTGGCTGCTCCGCGCCGTCGCCGGTGATCCCGACGACCTCCAGATCATGTACGCCGTCGACGGATCGCGGCACCTGCCCGAGCACACCCTCGACCACCTGCCCGGCTACCAGGGCTCCCGGCCGGTCCGGATCGGCAACGGCGCCGTCGAGCAGAAGCAGACCGACGTCCTCGGCGAGGTGATGGTCGCCCTGTCGGCCGCCCGCGCGGCCGGCCTGGACAGCGACGAGGACTCCTGGAACCTGCAGCGCAGCCTCGTCAACCGACTGGCGGAGACCTGGAGAGAACCCGACCACGGCCTGTGGGAGATCCGCGGCCCGCAGCGCCACTTCACGCACTCGCGGGTGATGGTCTGGGCGGCCTTCGACCGCGCGGTCCGCGCCGTCGAGGACGAGGGCATGGAGGGTCCGGTCGACCGCTGGCGCGAGGCTCGGGACGAGGTCTGCGAGGAGCTGATGGCCCGCGGCTTCGACGCCGAGCGCAACACCTTCACCCAGCACTACGACACCCGCGAGGTCGACGCCTCGCTGCTGGTGCTGCCGCTCGTGGGGTTCATCAAGGGCGACGACCCCAAGATGCTCGGCACCATCGAGGCCATCGAGAACGACCTGATGCGCGACGGGCTGCTGATGCGCTACCGCACCGAGACCGACGTGGACGGGCTTGCCGGCGGCGAGCACCCGTTCCTGGCCTGCTCGTTCTGGCTGGTCTCGGCGTACGCCGCGGCTGGTCGTCTCGACGACGCGAACGCGCTCTTCGACCGGTTGGTCGGGCTGGTCAACGACGTCGGCCTGCTGTCGGAGGAGTACGACGCGCGGAACAAGCGGATGGTCGGCAACTTCCCGCAGGCGTTCAGCCACCTGACGCTCGTCCAGGCCGCCTTCCGGCTGCGCGCGGCGACCGGCATCGTCCGCTGACGAGCGGAGGGGCCCGCACCGATCGGTGCGAGCCCCTCTCGTCGGCCGAGGATCAGCCGCGCACGACCCAGAGGTTGATGAACTTGTGGGCGCGCTTGAACTTGTCGTTGCCGAGGTACTTGACCTTCAGCTCCTTCTCGCCGGTCCGGTGGAACTTCGGGAGCTTGATCGACACCTTGCCGTCGACGAGCTTTCCCTTGTACTCCTTGCCGCCGATCTTCACCGCGGCCCAGCCCTTGGGTGTCATGCCAGGGACCTTCACCTCGATCTCGACCACGGTGCGGGTCTTGCCGACGAGGGCCGGCTTGGGCGCCTTGCTGGTCGCCAACCGCGGCTTGGCCTTGATCTTGTGGTTGAACGTGCCGTGGAAGATCCCGACCGTGGTGTCGGAGGGCTCCGCCACCACCGAGAGCTGCGAGAAGCGGATGTCCGGCGTGCGGAAGTTCACTTTCGCTACCCCGTTGCTCACGGGGAACTCGCCCAGCTTGATCTGCTCAGGCTTGTTCTTCACCACTGCGGTGCCGTAGACGCCCACCTCGGTGTTCCTCGGACTGCCGAGGGAGGTCAGGTCGAGGCCGGACACGGTGAAGTGGTACTTCTTGTTCGGTTTGACACTGGCATTCATGTTCTTCGCCCGCACCTGCTGACGGGCGAAGTCGGGCGCCACCGTGCCGGCGCTCTTGAGGTACCCGATCCACAGGTCACGGTCGACCAGGCCGGTGTCCTTGGCCTTGCCCTCCCTGAACGCGGTGACGTTGTCGCCACCGGTGCCGAGGAACGAGAACGTGCTGACCGTGTAGGTCTTGGCGTTGTCCAGCGGCACACCGTCGACCAGCACGTCGGTGATCCGGCTGCCGACGGGCTTGCTGGCGTCCTGGGTGACGCGGACGTTGTCAGACAGGCCCAGCGCGAGGTACGGCCGTTGCGCCCCTGAGGGCTGCCACTGCTGCTCCAGCACGTTCTTGAGCTGCCTGCCGGTGAGCTGGACCAGCCAGATGTTGTTGACGAAGGGCAGCACCGCGTTGGCCTCGGCGTAGGTCACCGTGCCGTCGGTGTTGGCCGGGTTGGTGGCTGTGCTGCCGGCGTACAACAGCTCGTCGCGCAGGCCGCCGGGGTTCACGATCCCGAGGTCGGCCTTGCCCTGGGCGGCAGGGATCCCGTCGCGCAGCGCGTTGGCGACCAGGTCGCCCAGTGCTGACTCCGATCCACGGTCGTCCCGGGTGCCACCGGTGTACTTGTCGTTGACGTAGGTGCCGCCCGCGAAGGCCGTGGTGATGTCGCCCGAGATCTTGCCGACCGGGACGTCACCTTGGACCTTGGCGTTGGCCAGGGCGGCGTCGACGGTGTTCTTGACCTGCTGCAGCTGGGACCCGTAGTCCGGGTTCGCGATCAGGTCGGCGTCGCTCGTGGTCACCCGAGCGGTGTTGCTGGCCTCATTGTGCGTGACCTTGTGGGTCGCGGTGTTGTAGTCCAGCAGGATCTGACCGACGTTCTCGCCGTACTGACCGGTCTGCACGATCGGACGCGTGGGCTGGTCACCGCCGGTGACCGGCTGGTCGAACACATACTTCTGGTGAGTGTGCCCGTTGAAGACCGCGTCGACACTGGCGTCGAGGTTGGCCATGTCGGCGAACTCGCCCCCGGCGGCGAACGCGTCGGCGTAGTTGGTCGTCACGTTGGAACCGGCGTGGAAGGTCGCCACGATGACGTCGGCCTCCCCGTTGGCTGGGTTGCCGTCGGACAGCTGCTTGGCGACGCGGTTGACCGCCGCGACGGCCGGACCGAAGTCCAGGGTGCTGATGCCACCCGGGCTGACCAGGCTCGGAGTCTCCTGGGTCACCGCACCGATGACGCCGAGCTTGACGCTGTCGCCGTCGGTGTCAGTCAGGTCGTAGATCTTGGACTCGGAGATCTCGGGGGGCAGTGTGGTGGTGCCCTTCTGGTAGACGTTCGCGCCGAGGTAGTCCCACTTCGCGTTGGTCTTGTTGGCGATGACCCGGTCCCGCAAGTCCGCCCAGCCCTTGTCGAACTCGTGGTTGCCCACGGCCGAGGCGTCCAGGCCGATCTCGTTCATCACATCGATGGTTGGCTGATCGTTGGCGACCGCGGAGGCGAACACCGATGCGCCGATCAGGTCCCCCGCGCCCACGATGCGCGAGGCGGTCAGCGACGTGCCGGGCTCGTACTCCAGCTTCTTGACGGTGCCGGCCCACTTGACGGTGTTGGCGTCGATCCTTCCGTGGAAGTCGTTGATGCCCACCAAGTTGATCCTGATCTGGCCGTCAGCCGCCTGCGCGGGGGCCATGGTGCCGGCCACGACGGCGAGAGATCCCGCCACCAGGCCCAGCGAGGCCACGAGCGCCGAGCGGACGTATTTGCGTTGTCGCACTGTGTCTGCCTTTCGGTCGATCTAGTCGGTTCCGTCAGGTGCGTTCGACCTCATGGCGCGCTCGCGCCGAGCCGCACGCACACTGGGTCCGATGGTGCCTGAGGGACAAAAGTTCGCTCGGCCCGGCGCGAAATGGCCGACGACCCGGCCCCGCGTGCGCGGGACCGGGTCGTCGGGTGGTGTGCGCTACTTGGTGACGGTGACGTCCACCTTCTTCTCGCCACGGGTCAGCAGGTCGCTGCCCAGGTAGGTGGCACGCAGGGTGAACGTGCCGGCCTTGGTGAACTTCGGCAGCTCGAACACGGCGCGGCCGTTGACGACCTTGGCCTTGAACGACTTGCCGGTCCCCTTGATCACGAGCTTCACCTTGCCGGTGACCTCGATCCCGTCGGGGGCACTCACCTTGACGACCGCCTTGGTGCCCTCACCCTTGGTGAGGTCCCGGTCGACCTTGATCTTCACCTTCGGACCCGCCTTGTCCACCAGCACCGCGATGGTGTTGGTGGAGCCCTGGTGCGTGGCGTTGCCCGAGTAGCCCAGCACCAGGAGGTGCGTGCCCGGCGTGAGCGACTTCGCCGCCAGCGCGAGCGTGCCCGCGCCGTTGGTGATGGTCGCGGTGCCGAGCGTGGTCCCGCCCTCGGTGACCGTGACCGTGCCCGAGGCCGCGGCGGGGCTCACCGTGATGGCGAGCGTCCCGGCCGAGCCGTAGGCGAACGCGGCAGCCGATCCCGTGACGGTCGTGGCGACCGGCGTCGGGGTGGGCGTGGGGGTGGGCGTCGGGGTCGGCGTCGGGGTCGGCGTGCCGCCCCCGCTTCCGACCACGGTGATCGGCACCCGGACGACCGTGCCCGTGGTCGTGCCCGTCACCAGCAACGTGGCGGCACCACTCGGCGTCGCCGCCGGGATGGTGACGTCGACCGATGCGGTTCCGTACTCGTCCAGGATGTCGGTGCTGGTCGCGTTGTTGACCGGGAAGGACCCGAGCGAGGTGCCGTTCAGGCCCACCTCCACCGACGTGTCGATCTTCGAGGCGTCGGCCGGGGAGGTCATGGCCAGCGAGGTGAGGTCGAAGACCACGTGGCCGCCGGCGTTGTACGACGCAGCCGGTGCGCCGCCGGGGAACCTGACCCCGACAGCACGCTGCGTGTAGTCCACTGGCAGCGGCGCGTCACCGGCACCCACGTTGGCGAACTCGGCCATGTAGTCGACCATGGCCTGCAGGTCGGTCATGCCCGTGTCCTGCTTGTTGGTGCCACCGGCCAGCGCGGGGAAGTTGTCCCCACCGGCCGCCAGGAACGAGTTCACCGTGACGGAGTACGTGGACGCCAGGTCGACCGGCACCCCGTTGAGCCACATGTGCGTGATCCGCGAACCCGCCGGCAGGGTGGCGTCGTAGGAGTAGGTGAACCCCTTCGACGCGCCGAGCCGGAGGAACGGTCGAGCGGCACCGGCGGGCTGCCACTGCTGCTCGAGCGTCGCCTTGATCTGCGCACCCGTCAGGTCCATGTTCACCAGGGTGTTGGCGAACGGCTGGACGTCGGCGGCCTGCTTGAAGGTCAGCACGGCGGGGTACCCGCCTGCGGTGCCGACCATGTCCTGCCGGAGTCCGCCGGGGTTCATGAACGCGATCTGCGCTCCCCCGACGGTGGCCGGCGTGGCCCAGCGCTGGACCTCGGCCACCAGGTTGCCGACCGTCGACTCACCGCCGCGGTTCTCCGCGTTGGTGCTCGTCCGGGCCCGGTTGAACGGCCCGGCGATCTGGCCCAGCTGACGGGCTCCCAGCACCGAGGCAACGGCGTTGGCGTCACTGACGATCGCCGCCGTGGCCGGGTCGGACGGGTAGTTGGGCGTGAAGTTGCCCGCACCGTCGTTGGTCTGCAGCGCCAGGATGGCGGTGCGGATGCCGACCACCTCGTCGGTCACCGGGTCCACGCGGAACCGGAGCTGGTTGAGGTTGTAGCCGTACTGGCCCGACGACACGACCGGACGCTTGGTGACCGGCCGGTCCTCGGCCGCCCACGCCGCCACCGGCACGCGGTGGTTGTAGGCGAGGTGGGTGTGGCCCGACACGATCGCGTCGATGTCCTCGTTGACACCGGTCACGATCTTGCCGAAGTCGGACGCCGGGTCGGTCGCGGAGGCGTACGACGTGGTGGCCGCGCCCTCGTGGACGAGCAGGACGACGATGTCGGCGCCCGACTCCTTGAGGTTCTCGGCCTCCTCGTTGGCGGCCTCCACGATGTCCGTGACCTCGATGTCGGCGATGCCGGCCGGCGAGACGAGCTCGGGCAGGTGCTCGGTGACCGCACCGACGAACCCGACCTTGACGCCGTTCAGGTTCTTGATCCACGTGGCCGGCAGCGCGGGGTTGCCGGTGGCACGGAACTTCACGTTGGCGCCGAGGTACTTCCACTTCGCGCCGCCGTAGGGGTTGTCGTCGACGTCGTAGGGAGCCATCACGCGGTTGACCAGGTCGTCGTACCCCTGGTCGAACTCGTGGTTGCCCACCGAGGACACGTCGAGACCGGCCGAGTTGAGCGCGTCGATCGTCGGCTTGTCCTTCTGGATGAACGACTCGAACGTCGAGGCACCGATGAGGTCACCGGCCGCCGCGAAGATCGTGTCGGGGTTCTCGGCCCGCAGCTTCTTGACGGCTCCCGCGAGCACGGCGGCTCCGGCCTCGGCCCCGGTGGGGTTGTTGAGGATCCGGCCGTGGAAGTCGTTGGTGCCGAGGATCTGGATGGTTTTCGGCGGCGGCGGGACGCTCGAGTCGAGCCCGACGACCTCCGGGTTGTGGTCGGAGGCGGCGTACGGCGTCGCGGCGTACAGGTTGGTGGCGTTGTAGTTGAACCGGCTGTACTGGTAGCCGGGCGACTCGTTGGCGTTGATCTCCCAGATGTCGGCACCGGTCACCATGTCCATGGCCGCGGTGTTGGCCAGGACGTGGTCGATCGAGCCGGAGAGGCCGCTGAAGCTGTAGGACCACTCGTTCGCGGTGTCGGACTCCACGGCGTCGAAGCCGGCGCCGTACAGCACCTGCATCGGGTCTTCCTCGGTGTAGGAGTTGAAGTCACCTGCGAGGAAGACGCGCTGCGTGCCGCGCTTGGCGGCGAACGCGTTGGCGAACGTCACCAGGTCGGCGGCCTGCTTCTTGCGGTCGTCGTTGAAGCAGCTCTGGCCGTCGCCGGTGTCGGCGTTGAGGCCGGTGGCACCGGTGCAGCTCTTGGACTTGAAGTGGTTGACCACCACCGCGAACGCCTCGCTGTCCGGCGCGCCCTCGGCCTTGAAGGCCTGGGCCAGCGGCTCACGCGCGTTGGCGAAGGATGCCTTGCCGACCAAAATCTCCGACTGCCCGACGCGGCTGGTTGTGTCGGGGTTGAAGATGAAGGCGGTGCGGATCACGTCCTGCTCGGCGAGGTCCGGGGTCACCGTCGGCGACGGGGCGAAGGCCCACCGGGTGAAGCCGGCGGCCGTGTTGAGGGCCGTCACGAGCTGACGCACCGCGTCGTCACGGTCGGGCTCGCCGATGGCGACCGAGTTCTCGATCTCCTCCAGGCTGACGATGTCGGCGTCCATGTTGTTGATGGCGCGGACGATCTTGTCCTGCTGACGGGTCAGGTTGGCGTTGTTCCAGGCGCCGCGCGGGCCGGTCGGGGTGCAGGTGTTGACCGCGATGGGGTTGCCGGCGCGGTCGTTGAAGGAGGTGCAGGCACCGGGGTGGGCGAGGTTGTACGCCTCACCGGTGGTGTTGAAGTAGTTGAGCACGTTGAACGTGGCCAGCTTGAGGTCGCCGCCCACAGCGGCCGGCTGGGCCTTGCGGGTGTTGGCGAAGGTGGCGACGGTGTCGTCGGTCGCCGCGGTCACCTGGGTCGTCGGCTGGAACTTCCAGATGTTGTTGCGGAAGTCGAGGACGAGCGGCTGCTTGAGCGTGGCCGTTGCCCCCACCCGCACCGGCGACGGCTGGGTGTTGGGGGACGGCGCCTGGGTGAGCCAGGGCACGGCCGTGCCTGCGGCCGCACCCGGAGCGGCGAAGCTCAGTGACGCGCCGTCGTCGAGGGTGACCGCGCGGGCCGCGTTGTCCGCGGCGACGGCGTTCGCACCCGCACCGGGCGGAGCCACGTCGGTGGGCTGGCGCAGCGGCGTCGTACCGGTCGCCAGGCCCACCTCGGCGAAGGTGTTGGTGTTGAACGAGTTGGTCACCGTGAAGGTGTTCGTGGGGGCCAGCAGCTCGCCCTCGTGCGCCTCACGGGCCGCGTCGGTCGTGGGGTAGGCCGCCGACCAGGCGGTCACGCCGGTGGCCGTGCCGGCCGGGACCACGTCGGTCGTGGCGGCCGGACTGATCTGGGTCAGGCCGCCGAACTCCGAGGCCGGGCCGGTGACCGTCACCTTGGCGCCGATGGCGGGAGCCGTGGCGGCGTTGGTCGAGCCGAGGAAGACGAAGATGCCGTCGGCGGCGCCCGGCGTCGCGTCGACCGCGCCGCCCGTGCCGTCGGTCTGCATGAAGAAGCCGTTGAACCCGCCGGCCGGGTAGCGCGCGGTCACGACGCCGGTGGTCGTCACGATGTCGTCGAGGTGCGGCGACGTGTCGGTGTCGGTGCCCTGGACCGCGGCGATCGTCCCGCTGAAGCTGCCGGCAGCAGGGACGCAGCCGCAGAACTCGGGCGAGGGCGGCGCGAGCGTGAAGTCGGCGGAGTTGACGTCGGTGTCGGCGCCCGCAGCGTTGCGGTTGGCGCTCTGGGTCGCGGTGGCCGCGGGGCCGGCCGAGCCCTCGAAGCTGTTGGTGCCGGCCGGGTCGAGGCCGACCATGTCGATGATGCCGGCGGTGCCGGCGAGGTTGCCGATCGCGGTGACGGGGCCGAAGCCCTCGGTCAGCAGGACCTGTCCACCGGCCGCTGCCATGCTGATCGCCGGCGACGCGACGCGGTCGGGAGCCGGCAGGGCCGCGCCGGTCGTACCGGTCGAGCTCATCTGGACCAGGTAGTGGTCCCCCGCGTCGAGGGAGCCGCGCAGGGCCATCGACCCGCCGCTGGCACCGCTCGCGGAGCGGTAGGTGACGTAGGTGCCGAGCAGGTCGACCGGGTTGGCGGTCGGGTTGTAGAGCTCGACGAAGTCGGCGTTGTAGAGGGCTCCGGAGTTGCCTCCGGCGCCGTACACCTCGCTGATGACGAGGTCCGTGCCGGCCGGGTTGGCCTGGGAGGCGGTCGGCGCGAGGATGGTGATCCCGGCGACCGCCAGCGCAGCGCTGGCCAGGGCAGCGAGGCGCTTGGGGGATGTGGACATGCGTTTCCTTCGGCTCGAAGTACAGGACGCTCACACACGGGGAAGAGCGCACGCCTGAGCCGCAGGGGAACGACGGAAGTCAGGTGTGGGCCGGGTCACCCTAACTCAGAGGGAGGGTGACTCGGCCCGGCCAAGAAGTGACGAATCAGCGAACGGTCGACTGGCGAATGTTGGCGCGCTGGCGCCAGACGTCGCGGAAGAACTCGTAGCCCGACCACATCGTCACGGCCACGGCGCCGGCGAGGACGACCTGGGCGGCGTAGAAGAGGACGTTGCCGAGGGTGTCCCAGGGCTCGCCGGTGACCTGCCGCAGCGGCAGGCAGAGGGTCGACAGCGCGACCGCCTGGAGGACGGTCTTGACCTTGCCGGACCAGGCCGCGGCCACCACGACCTGCTTGAGGATCGAGAGCCGCAGCAGGGTGACGCTCCACTCGCGCAGCAGCACGACGATGGTCACCCACCACCAGATGTCGCCCACGATCGAGAGGCCGATGAAGGCCATCCCGGTGATGGCCTTGTCGGCGATCGGGTCGGCGATCTTGCCGAAGTTGGTGACCAGGTTGCGGGCACGGGCGATGTCGCCGTCGATCTTGTCGGTGATCATCGCGCCGACGAACAGGACGAAGGCGACGGTCCGCCAGAGGATCGAGTCGCCACCGTCGTGCAGCAGCGCCCAGCCGAAGAAGGGCACCATCACGATGCGCAGGCCGGTCAGCACGTTGGGGAGGTTCCAGTTGCTCACGGCCTGCTGCTCGCTCATCGCATGCTCACCGGTTGCGTCATCCGGGCGACCAGGTCCACCCCGTCGCTGGCCACCACGGTGGCGGTGACCAGGTCGCCGACGGCGACGTGGCCGGCGGCCAGCAGGGACGTCGTACCGTCCACCTCGGGCCCCTGGTGAGCGGCCCTCCCGACGACCTCGTCGTCGTCGAGCGACTCCACGAGGACCTCCACGCTCTCGCCGATGCGCTCCTCGGCCCGCCGGGCGGTCAGCTCCTCGACCAGCCCGCTGACGTGGGCGACCCGGGCGCGCACCTCGTCGTCCTCGTGCTTGTCGTCGAAGCCGGCCGCCTCGGTGCCGTCCTCGTCGGAGTAGCCGAAGACCCCGGTCACGTCCATGCGGGCGGCGACGAGGAAGTCGGTGAGCACCTCGAGGTCGGCCTCCGTCTCGCCGGGGAAGCCGACGATGACGTTGGAGCGGACACCGGCCTCCGGGGCCAGCGCACGTACCTGCTCGAGGAGGCCCAGGAAGCTCTCCGCGTCGCCGAAGCGGCGCATCCGCCTCAGCACCAGGCCGCTGGCGTGCTGGAAGGAGAGGTCGAAGTACGGCGTGACGCCCGGCGTGCGGGCGATCGCCTCGACCAGCCCCGGACGCGTCTCGGCGGGTTGGAGGTAGGAGACGCGTACGCGGTCGACGCCGTCGACGGCGGCGAGCTCGGGCAGCAGCGTCTCGAGGAGGCGGATGTCGCCGAGGTCCTTGCCGTAGGACGTGGAGTTCTCGCTGACCAGGAACAGCTCGCGGGCACCCTGGGAGGCCAGCCAGCGCGCCTCCTCGACCACCTCGGTCGGGCGACGGCTGACGAACGAGCCGCGGAAGCTCGGGATCGCGCAGAAGGTGCAGCGGCGGTCGCAGCCGCTGGCGAGCTTGAGGCTCGCGGTCGGACCCTGGTCGAGGCGGATCCGGAGGCTGGCCGGCGCGTGCCCGGGGATCGTCCCGGGGGTCTCCTGGCGTTGGACGGGGCTGATCGGCAGCAGCTGGCGTCGGTCGCGGGGTACGTGGGACCGGTGGGTCTCCCCGGCCAGGATCCCCTGGAGCCGGGCGGCGATGTCGGGGTAGTCGTCGAACCCGAGCACCGCGTCGGCCTCGGGCAGGCTGTCGGCCAGGTCGGCGCCGTACCTCTCGGCCAGGCACCCGACGGCCACCACCGCGCGGGTGCGGCCGGAGTCCTTGAGGTCAGCCGCCTCGAGGAGCGTGTCGACGGAGTCCTTCTTGGCCTGCTCGACGAACCCGCAGGTGTTGACGACCACGGTGTCGGCGTCGGCCGGGTCGGCGACGAGCGTGAACCCGCCCGCAGCCAGCCGCCCCGCCAGCTCCTCGGAGTCGACCTCGTTGCGGGCGCAGCCCAAGGTCACGAGTGCGACGGAGGTGGTCATAGGGCTCTGAGTATGACGCGTGCGTCACTCGATGTCGGAATCACGGGTCGGCCGGGTATTCCGACGCCGAGTGACGAGGAGGACACCCGGATCAGCGCTGCCACGGTGCGAGCGGCGTCACTCGAGGCTGGTGGGCCGTCGGCGCGACGGTCCAGAGCTGGGGCAGTACGCCCGCTCGTGCCCGAGCCGCGGCCATCCGGTCCAGGACGAGAGGGACGTCGTCGATGTCGCGACCCTCGACCGTGAAGCACTCGAGACCGACCCGGCGGAACTTGTCCTCGCGGCCGACGTCGCGCCGACGACGTTCGACGCCGCGGTGGTCGGCGCCGTTGTACTCGCCTAGCACGCCGTGCCGCGGATCCATGAGATCGGGATGGCCGATGAGCCGTCCGCCGGTGTCGAGGACAGCACGGTTGCACAGCGGTGGGTCCCATCCGGCGTCCAGGACCCAGATGAGCCGGAGCCGGGTCTCCATGGGCGACCACGAGTCGTCCACCGCGTACGCGAGCGCGTGGAGGACGAGCTCCAGGCCACGCGCCCCCCGGCGCGTCCGCGCGTACCGGTGCATGCCCGCGATCGTCACCAGCCGGGCCGCGGCTGCCATGTCAGCAGCGACCACGGCTTCGCGCAGGTCGCCGGTCCTCAGCATCTCGTCGAACAGCGCAGCCTCCGGACGGAGGCAGCGCACTCCGTACCGCATGACGACGGCCTCCTCGGGCACCCACGCTCGTGATGCGGCGACTCCATCGCCGGCAGTCAACCGGTCACGGCCTCCGGCGAGCTGGACCCGAAGCGGCGTGCGTCCGTCGCGGTCGAAGCCGTCGAAGTAGCCGCCACCCCACAACCGGAGGGCCGCCCACCCGGTCACCGCTCCGGTGCGCAAGCGCACCCCCTGCTCGACGATCCGCTGCTCGACGCTCGACTTCACGGTGGCGGGGACGTACCTGCCGGTCGAGGTACGACGCCACAGCCTGCCCTGCGCCTGGCCGCGGGTCGGACCGCGGAGCCCGGTCGGGTCGATCGGCACGGGGTGGACGAGCCCGGTCGGGCGTGGCGCCGCGACCCCCCACTTGCTCTCGCTCACGCACGAGAGGTTCCCCGCGCTGCCGCGGCCTCGAAACCCGCGATCTGCTCCCCTGTGGAGAACCTCGAGTGACGCCGTACGCACGTGTTCGGGGCCGACAGGCATGTCCTGGACGGCGCTCGGCGTTGCGATCCCCGGTCAGCCGGGGATCACAACGGCGAGGGACGCGAAATGCAGGGTCAGCGGACGACGAAGGTGCCGGAGCCGGGGGAACCGGTGGCGCCGAGGGGGCCGTGGTCCTCACCGTCGACGGACACGGTGACGGAGCCGTCGGTCGCCTGGACGCGGACGGGCGGCGAGACCGAGAGGGTCTTGGAGGCACCGAAGGCGAGGTCGCCGCTGAAGACCACCGCACCGCCGCCGTCCCGGACGATGACCCGGGCGCCGGAGGCGGGGGCCGAGATCACGACGGGCACGGCCGGGGCGACGGGGGCGCCCTGGTGGTTGGGGCCACCCGAGCCGTTGAGGACGATCGCGTCACCGGGTCCGACGGGCCCGTCCATGACCAACCGGGCGATGGACCACGCGAGCACCAGCGCCATCACGGCGGCGACGAGCACCGACCAGTTCGGGCCGCCGCGCGTGGCGCGGATGCCGCCGCTGTGGGCGAGCTCGGCCTCGAAGACCCGGCGCGGGTTGACGGGTGCGTCGGCGTACCTCTCGTCGTACGACGCCAGCAGCGGCGCCGCGTCGACGCCGAGGATGCGCGCCAAGGTACGGATGTGGCCGCGGGCGTAGAAGTCGCCCCCGCAGGGGACGAAGTCGTCGACCTCGATCGACTCGATGACGTGCGGCCGGATCCGGGTGCGCTCGGCGACCTGGTCGACCGAGAGCCCCAGGAGGGCGCGCGCGGCCGCGAACTCCGGCCCGATGACCGGCTCCAGCGCCGGCTCGATCGCGAGGTCGTCGATGACCACGGTCTCGAGGGCGTCACCCGGGATGACGACGGGCGCGACCCAGTCCTCCAGGTCGACGCCGCCGGGCCGCCGCAGCTCGAGCTCCTCGGGCAGCGCACGACGGGTGACGTCGTCGTCGAGGTCCGGCTTGAGCGCGTTGGCCCCCGCGACCAGGTCGCTCCGGACCTCGCTGCGGCGACCCGTCACCAGATGTCGCAGCGGGCTCGGCGTGGAGCTCGCGACGAGCGGCGTCGGCACGGCCTCGGTCGTCCCGGGGGCGTCCACGTCGGGGCGGGACCGCAGCCGGGCCGCGACCACGCCGATGCCGTGGGCCAGCGCCGGGCCCGGGTGGGTCCAGCGCCGCGCGGCAGGCGCGCTGGGCTCGAGGTCGTCCTCGGGCTCCTCGACGGGGGCCTCGCCGGGGGCGACAGCGTGCTCGTCGGTGTCCGCGTCCTCGGGCCACGCGCCGGTGACGTCCGTACGTCCCTGGGCCAGGCTCCGCAGGGCGGCCTCGATGTCGTCGGTCCCGAGCACGCGCGTCGCCAGCGAGAGCGGGACGGTGAAGGGGTCGCCGTACATGCGGCGGGCGAGCCGGAGCGAGCGTCGCGCACCCGCGTCGGCCTCGGCCTCGACGCGCTCGGCGTCGCGGGGCAGCAGCACCACGCGTCCGTCGCGCAGCCCCGAGCGGCCGGTGACCCGTACCTGCCGCAGCGAGACCCACGTCAGCCCGGCCCACGACCGGCCCAGCCGCAGCCGCACGCCGTGGTCGTCGGCGACGAGCAGAGGAGTCCGCGCGTCGAGCAGTGCCGCGAGGTACGCCACTGCCACCAGCGCCATCAGGGCGCAGACCGCCCAGTCCAGCGCGGAGCCCGTGTCCACGGCGCGGGCGAGGTACGCCGTCGCCACGGCGCCCGCGAGCACGCCGACGAGGGCGGCCACGCCGGCCCGCCGACGTACCTCGACGGTCGCGGGCTCGGCCGCGGCCCCAGCCTCCTCGCCAGCCTCCTCGGCCAGCTCCTCGGCCGTCACCGGTGCCGGCAGCGGCCCGAACTCGGTCGGCACGTCGAACTCGACCAGCTCGTCGTCGCACACCGGCAGGTCCTGGGTGTGGTCCTCGTTCACAGCTCCCCCTGAAGCGTCGCGATGACTCCGTCGATCTCGTCGGGCTTGACCAGCACGTCGCGGGCCTTCGAGCCCTCGCTCGGCCCGACCACTCCCCTGCTCTCGAGGATGTCCATCAGCCGGCCGGCCTTGGCGAAGCCGACGCGCAGCTTGCGCTGCAGCATCGACGTCGACCCGAACTGCGTGGACACGACGAGCTCCACGGCCTGGATCACCAGGTCCATGTCGTCACCGATGTCGTCGTCGAGCTCGCGCTTGGCGGCGGCCGGAGCCGTCACGTCCTCGCGGTAGGTCGGCCGCAGCTGGGCCTTCACGTGCTTGACGACCAGGGCAACCTCGGCCTCGGTCACCCACGACCCCTGCACGCGCACGGCCTTCGAGGCGCCCATCGGCAGGAACAGCCCGTCACCCTGGCCGACGAGCTTCTCGGCGCCCGGCTGGTCGAGGATGACCCGGCTGTCGGCCAGCGATGAGGTCGCGAACGCCAGCCGCGAGGGCACGTTGGCCTTGATCAGGCCGGTGACCACGTCGACCGACGGGCGTTGGGTGGCGAGCACCAGGTGGATGCCCGCGGCCCGTGCCAGCTGGGTGATCCGGACGACGGAGTCCTCGACGTCGCGCGGGGCGACCATCATCAGGTCGGCGAGCTCGTCGACGATCACCACGAGGTAGGGGTACGGCGTCAGCTCGCGCTCGCTGCCCGGTGGCACCGTGACCTTGCCCGCGCGCACCGCCTTGTTGAAGTCGTCGACGTGACGGAAGCCGAAGTTGGCGAGGTCGTCGTAGCGCATGTCCATCTCGCGCACGACCCACGCCAGCGCCTCGGCGGCCTTCTTCGGGTTGGTGATGATCGGGGTGATCAGGTGCGGGATGCCCTCGTAGGCGTTCAGCTCGACCCGCTTGGGGTCGACCATGATCATGCGCACCTCGTCGGGCGTCGACCGCATCAGCAGCGACGTGATCATCGAGTTGATGAAGCTGGACTTGCCGGAGCCGGTGGCGCCGGCGACCAGCAGGTGCGGCATCTTCGCCAGGTTGGCGACCACGAACCCGCCCTCGACGTCCTTGCCGAGACCGACCACCAGCGGGTGGTGGTCGGAGCGGGCCGTCCCGGACCGGAGCACGTCGCCGAGCGACACGATCTCCTTGTCCAGGTTGGGGATCTCGATGCCGATGGCGGACTTGCCGGGGATCGGCGACAGGATCCGGACGTCGGCCGACGCGACGGCGTACGCGATGTTCTTCGACAGCGCGGTGACCTTCTCGACCTTCACAGCCGGGCCGACCTCGACCTCGTACCTCGTCACGGTCGGGCCGCGGGTGTAGCCCGTGACCTGGGCGTCGATGCCGAACTCCTCCATCACCTGGGTGAGCCGCTCGACCACCGCGTCGCTGGCCTTGGAGCGGGCCTTGTGCGGGGACCCGGCGCGCAGCACGTCGTTGGCCGGCAGCGTGTAGGCGATGTCGCCGGACAGCGCGAGCTGCTCGACGCGCTGGGGCAGCGGCGTGTGCGGCGGAGGCTCGAGGTCGCCGTCCGTGGTGACGTCGACGGCCGACACCTCGGCGGTCGCGTCCGCGTCGACGTCGGCCTTCTTGCGACCGCGCCGTCTGACCTCCCGCTCCTCGAGGACCGGGGAGTCGTAGGCCGAGTCGCCCATCTCGGGGTCGATGTCGCCGGTCTCGGTCAGCGGGCCGCGCCCCCGGCGCGAGACGCGGATCGGCTGCGTCGGCTCGCCCTCGTCGAGGGCTTCGTCGCCCTCGGCGTGCGTCCGGCCGAGCAGGCGGTCGCGCAGGGCGCGGAGACGGTGAGGGACCTGGTAGACGGGGGTGGCCGTGATGACGAGGACGCCGAACACGCACAGCAGCACCAGCAGCGGGACCACGACGTACGGCGTCCGGAGCAGGTCGAGCAGCAGGCTCGCCACCACGAACCCGACGGCCCCACCGGCGTTCTGGAGGTCGCTGGCGTCGCCGAGCTCGGGCTGCGGGCTGCCGTTGGCGACGTGGACGATGCCGAGGATCCCGAAGGCGAGGGCGACCCAGCCGACGACCTGGCGGCCGGCCGGCCCGTTGCGCTCGGGGTCGCGCATGTTGCGCCAGCCGATGAGGACGAGCACGAGCGGCACCAGCCAGCCGACCTTGCCGACCGACCCGGCGACGACCGCGCGGACGCCCTCCATCACGGTCCCGGGGAGCTGCCACCAGACGGCGGCCGCGGCGACGACGGCCAGCCCGATGACGAACAGCCCGACGCCGTCGCGACGCTGCTCGGGGTCGAGGTCGCGGGCTCCGCGGCCGATCGAGCGCGCGATGGATCCCAGCCCGTGGGCCAGCCCGAGCCACACGGCCACGACGCCGCGGCCGAGCGCGGCGAAGGTCCGGAGGACCGGGCCCGGCCCGCTCCGGACGGCGCGCGGGGCGGGCCTCCGCGTGCGCGTGGGCGCGCGCTTGCTCGAGGAGCGCTTCTTCTTGGTGGGTGTACCCCGGGTCCGGGTGCCGGACGCGCCTCGGGTGGTCCGTCCAGACGAACTGGACCGACCGGCCTTGGACGTGCTCCTGCTCCGCGAACCCGGCGGGGAAGACGTACGGGTCGCCATGACACCAAACGTAGGCCACCGTCACTCCAGTCACACGGACCACAGAGCGTGTCGGCGCTCGACCGCAGAGCCATCCTCCCCAAGAGGAGATCGCCAGGAAATTTTGCCGTGAGTCGCGGGACCCGGAGGAGGGGCGACCCCTAGGGTGCCCCCGGAGCCGTGCGGCTCCGATCTCCTCCACACCCCTCGAGGGAGCATCTGTGAAGTCACTCAGGTATGTCGTCGGCCTGGCCGTCGTCGGCGCCGGGCTGACCGTCGTCCCGGCGGTCCAACAGGCCGCCGCGGGCGACGTGCCCGCACCAGCGGTGCGGGAGCCGTCACTCGTCCAGAAGGTCCGCGAAGGAGCACATGGCTCCGTCGAGGTCAGCTCGTCCCGCGCCACCGGCAAGGCGTCGTCCATGCGCGCCGGGGTGGGCGGCGACCTGTACCCGTCCAACAACGCCCGGCCGGTCGGCAAGGCCGATGCGTTCCTGCGGCAGTACGCGCGGGCGTTCGGCGCCCCGTACCGCCAGCTGGTCCGCACCTCGGTCAAGAAGGACCGCATCGGGTCGACCACCCTCAGCTACGTCCAGCGCTACCACGGCGTCCCCGTGTTCGGCGCCATGCTGCGCATGAGCATCGACAGGCAGGGTGACCTGACGTCGGTCGGTGGCGCGCTCGTGCCCACGCGCGACGTGGACACCACCCGCACGGTCGGCCCCCGCAAGGCCGCGGCCCGCGCGGTGGCCCTGGTCCGCAGCCAGCCTCCCGGCGCCGGTGACGGCCAGAAGGTCTCCACGCGCGGCATCAAGGCCGTCTCCACCAAGCTCGTGGTCTACCGCCACGGCCTGATCCAGGGCATCGACAAGAACACCACCGAGCTCGCCTACCAGGTGGAGGTGACCAACCGGAAGAACATCCGCGACGTCGTCTTCATCTCGGCCAACGGCGGCAAGGCGGTCAACCGCTACTCCCTCATCGACGACGCGCTCCACCGCGTGCTCTACGAGGCCGTGCTCAAGCAGAACGGCGACACCCAGTACAAGAAGATCTGGGAAGAGGGCGACAACCGCAACAAGCTGAAGACCGTCGACCAGGCCAACATGGTCGACTCGACGGGCGAGGCCTACTGGCTGTTCAACAACGCCTTCGGCCGCGACTCCTACGACGCCGCCGGCGCGCACATGGTCACGATCAACAACGACCCGCGCATCGAGTGCCCGAACGCCAACTGGAACGGCGTGACCACCAACTACTGCGACGGCGTCTCCTCCGACGACGTGGTCGCCCACGAGTGGGGCCACGCCTACACCGAGTACACGTCGGGCCTGATCTACCAGTGGCAGCCCGGTGCGATGAACGAGGGCTTCTCCGACGTCTGGGGCGAGACCGTCGACCTCGTCAACGGCCGCCAGGACGAGGGCGAGGGCGACATCGACGCGGTTCGTCCCGTCGGGCTCTGCTCGACCCACACCGGCGCCCTTCCCCTCCTGACGATCAACGCCCCGTCGTCGATCGCCAAGGACTGCCTGACCGGCGGTGCGTCGTTCGGCCAGCCGCTGACGCCCACCGGCATCACCGGCAACGTCGTCGTCGCGACCGACGTCGCCGAGCCGGCGGACGCCGACCCGGCCGGTACCACGACCGACGGCTGCTCCCCGTACAGCAACGCGGCCGCCGTGGCAGGCAACATCGCCATGGTCGACCGCGGTCGCTGTGCCTTCGAGCAGAAGGCCCAGGTCGCCACCGCGGCCGGCGCCACCGCCCTGATCATCGGCAACCGGGACGACGCGCCGATCGGCATGTCCGGCGCCGACACCACGCTCGTCTCGACCGTCAGCATCGGCCTCACCGACCGTGAGTCGATCCGGACGGCCGTGACCGGCGGTGAGACCGTCAACGTCACCATCAAGGACGCCGGCGGCGCCCGGCACGACTCCTACCGGTGGCTGATCGGCGAGAAGTCCCCGGCCTTCGGCGGCGCGATCCGCGACATGTGGAACCCCACGTGCCTCGGTGACCCCGGCAAGGTGACCGACGTCGAGTACAAGTGCTCGGCCGACGACTCCGGCGGCGTGCACGGCAACTCGGGCGTCGTCAACCACGGCTACGCCCTGCTCGTCGACGGCGGCACGTTCAACGGCGTGACCGTCGACGGCATCGGCCTCGACAAGGCGGCCAACATCTACTGGCGGGCGCAGTCCACCAAGCTCGTGCCCACCAGCGGCTTCCCCGAGCTGGCCACTGCCCTGGAGGCCTCCTGCACCGAGCTGGTCGGTCAGCCGATCAACGAGCTCAGCACAAACGCCGACGACAGCTCGGCAGCGACCGACCTGATCACTGCCGGCGACTGCACGCAGGTCGCCGCGGCCAACGCTGCCGTGCAGCTGCGGTTCGACCCGACCGACCAGTGCGGCTGGGTGCCCCAGCTCGACAAGAACACCCCCGCTCTCTGCGGTGCCGGCTCCACGTCGACCACCGTGTTCAGCGAGGACTTCGAGGGCGCGGCCGGTCACGAGCTCGACGGCTGGGACGTGACCAACGCCAGCGTCTACGGCAGTGAGGCGTTGCCTTGGGCCTCGGCGTCGGTTCCGCACGGTGCGCACGCCAGCAAGGTGGCCATGGGTCCGGCTCCGGACGAGGGTCAGTGCGACGGCACCACGAGCGACATCTCCGGTGCCAGCATGCTCACCAGTGGCGACATCGTGATCCCCGCGACGTCGACCGGGCCGAAGATGCAGTTCACGCAGTACTTCGCGACCGAGGACGGTGTGGACGGCGGCAACGTGCAGCTGAGCGTCAACGGCGGGGCCTTCGCCCCGATCCCGGCGTCGGCCTACACCTTCAACAAGCCGCGGGCGCTGCTCACGGTGGCGGCGGGCAACACCAACCCGCTGGCCGGTCAGGACGCGTTCTCCGGGTCCGACCCGGGCTCGGTGTTCGGCAGCTGGGGTGAGTCGCAGATCGACCTCGCCGCGGCCGGGGTCGACCCGGGCGACACCATCAAGGTGCAGTTCGCCATCGGTCGCGACGGCTGCGGCGGCAACGACGGCTGGTACGTCGACGACGTGCTGATCGTGACCTGCGGCACGGGCCCGACGGCCACCGCGACGGCCACGGCCACCGCGACCGCCACCGCCACGGCCACGGCCACCGCCACGGCCACGGCCACCGCCACGGCCACGGCGACCGCCACGGCCACGGGCACCTCGACGGCCACCACGTCGCCGACGCCCACGACCACCCCGCCGGCCGCCAAGGTGGCGACGACGACGAAGGTGAGGAAGCCCGCGGACGCACCCGCGTTCAAGGACGACTTCACCCTCCGGGTCAAGGTGGTCGCCTCCGGCCTCACGGCTCAGGGCAAGGTCCTGGTCAAGTACCAGGGCGAGACCATCGGCAAGGGCAAGCTCGTCAACGGCAAGGTCAAGATCACCATCAAGAAGAACCTGAAGGTCGGCAAGCACCAGCTCGTCGTCAAGTACAAGGGTTCGAGCACCACGTTGAAGAGCAAGAAGAAGGTGACCGTCACGATCGTCTCCTGACGAGTCTGACCCACCCACGAGAGGCCTCGCCGGATCTTCCGGCGGGGCCTCTCGGCCGTCCCCGCCCGGGCACGGAGCCTGGGGTGGCATGGACCACCGCCGGAGCCCGGCCTAGGGTGACCGGGTCTGTGCCGTGAGTCACAGATCTCGTCACTACCCATTTCTCGGAGGGAATTGTGCGATCTATCAGGCTTGTCCTCAGCCTGGCTCTCGCGGGAGCGGCCATGTCGGCCGTCCCGGCGCTCCAGAGCTCGGCGGCCGGCGAACCAGCCAGCGCCGCCACCACCAGCAACAGCCCCAGGGACGTCGTCGACCGCATGAAGGCGGAGGCATCCGGCTCGGTGCGGACCAGCACCCAGCGGGCGACCGGACGGGTCGGCATGGTCCGTTCGACCGACGACCTGATGCCCGGTCGCGAGGCCCACTCGAAGGCCTCCGCCGGCAGCAAGGCCGCGAGCTACGTGCGCTCGTACGCCACCGCGTTCGGCGCCCGCTCCGAGGAGCTGCGCCGCTCGGGCATCCGTGCCGACCGCTACGGTTGGACCGTCTCGTTCACCCAGCACTACCGCGGGGTCCCCGTCTTCGGGGCGAAGCTCCTCGCCAACGTCGACAAGACCGGCCGGCTGACGTCGGTCAACGGTTTCGTCGCCCCGGACCTGCGGATCTCCACGGCTCCGGGGATCGGCCGGCGGGAGGCTGCCCGCCACGCCCTGGCGCTGGTGCGCTCGCAGCCGCCCACGTCCGACACGGGCAAGACCGGGGACGTGAGCGGCATCAGGGCCGCCACCAACCGGCTCGTCGTCTACCGCACCGGCGCCGTGAAGGGTGAGCGTGGCGTCGCCGTGCTCGCCTACATGGTCGAGGTCACCAACCGCAGCAACGTGCGGGACATGGTGTTCATCGACGCGCGCACCGGCAAGCCCGTCAACCGCTACTCGATGGCCGCCGACGCTCTGGAGCGGCACCTCGTCGAGGCCGCCGGCAGCAAGGACCCCTCGACGTTCAAGGAGGTCTGGAAGGAGGGCGACCCGTTCCCGGGTGCGCTCAACGCCGACCAGCAGCGCGAGGTGACCGGGACCGGGATGGCGTACTGGTTCTTCAAGGACACCTTCAACCGTGACTCCTACGACAACGCCGGACACTCGATGACGACCGTCAACAACGACGGCCGGATCAACTGCCCCAACGCCAACTGGAACGGCGTCACCACCAACTACTGCAACGGCGTCACGTCCGACGACGTCGTCGCCCACGAATGGGGCCACGCCTACACCGAGTACACCTCCGGCCTGATCTACCAGTGGCAGTCCGGCGCGCTCAACGAGTCCTACTCCGACGTCTGGGGGCGAGACCGTCGACCTCATCAACGGCGAGCAGGACGAGGGCGAGGGTGACCTCACCGCCAAGCGTCCCGACGGCGGCTGCTCCACGCACAGCCCGGCCCTGCCGGTCGTGGTGATCAACTCGCCCGCCTCGGCGGCGAAGACCTGCCAGGCGGGATCGGCGGCCTTCGGCCCGCAGGTCACCCCTGGCGGTATCACCGGCAACATCGTCCTCGCGGTCGACGACGGGGGCACGTTCCCCGGTCCCCCGCCGGCGCCGAGTCCCAGCACCTCCGACGCGTGCACCCCGCTCGTCAACGGCGCCGCGATCGCCGGGAAGATCGCCCTCGTCGACCGTGGCGTGTGCGGCTTCGCCATCAAGGCCAAGAACGCCCAGAACGCCGGCGCCATCGGCGTCGTCGTGGGCAACAACGTCGACGCCGTGGCCGGGATGGCAGGGGTCGACCCGACCATCACCATCCCGTCGGTGCTGATCCGGCTCTCGGACCGGAACCGGATCGTCACCGCACTGGGCACCGGTCCGGTGAACGTGACGCTGAAGGACAACGGCGGCACCCGGTCGGACTCCTACCGCTGGCTGATCGGCGAGAAGTCGACGGCCTTCGGCGGCGCGATCCGCGACATGTGGCAGCCCACCTGTCTCGGTGACCCCGGCAAGGTCTCGGACGCGGAGTACTACTGCGACACCGCGGACGCGGGCGGCGTGCACTCCAACAGCGGGGTGCCCAACCACGCCTACGCCCTGCTCGTCGACGGGGGCACCTCCAACGGTGTCAACGTGACGGGCCTCGGCCTCGACAAGGCGGCCAACCTGTGGTTCTACAACCAGACCCACTTCCTGACGCCGACCTCGGGCTTCCCCGAGTTCGCCGACGGGCTGACCGCCTCCTGCGCCGCCCTGACCGGTCAGGCGATCAACAAGGTCCAGCTCGTCGCCAACGGCACGCCGCAGCCGGCCACGCCGATCGCGGCCGCCGACTGCCAGCAGGTGGCGAACGTCATCACGGCCACCGAGCTGCGTCGCGAGCCGACCCAGTGCAACTTCCAGCCCCTGTTCAGCCAGGACAACCCGGGCACCTGCGGTCCGGGCACGAAGCGCAACGTCGTGTGGAGCGAGGGCTTCGGGTCGGGTCTGGGTGCGTGGACCGCGGGCCAGCAGATCAAGTTCCCGGGCGGCATCAGCTTCCCGTGGCGCACGATCACCGACGCTCCCGACCACGAGGGCGCGGTGGCCTACGGCCAGGCGACGGCCGACGGCGTCTGCAGCAACGGTGCGGGCGACGCGTCCAGCAAGGACTGGATCACCAGCCCGGCGATCGAGCTCCCAGGAGCGACCCAGAAGGCGCCGCGGCTGACGTTCGACCACTCCATCGCCTCGGAGTTCAACGTCGACGGTGGCAACGTCTCCATCTCCGTCAACGGAGGGGCCTACACGCTCGTCCCGACGGCGGCGTACACCTTCAACGGTCCGAACTCGACGCTGCTCACGGCCGCGGCCGGCAACACCAACCCGATGGCCGGTGAGCGGGCCTTCACCGGCAGCGACGGCGGCGAGGTGACCACCGCGTGGGGTCAGACGATCGTCGACCTCGGCGCGGCCGGCGTGAAGCCCGACGACACGATCCGCGTGCGCTTCAACATGGGGCGCGACGGGTGCGGCGGGCTGTTCGGCTGGTACGTCGACAACGTGGTGATCTCCACGTGCAAACCGCACAAGAAGGGCGCCGCGCTCGGGCGCGAGGAGTCGGCCACGCGCGAGAGCTGACCGACGCCGCAGCACCGATTCAGCCGAGGGGCCCCGCCGGATCCGTCCGGTGGGGCCCTGGTGCTCTCTGCGATGATGTGGCGCACGCCACGAAAGGTCGAGTGTGAGTCCAGATCCGGTGCCGGTGATCGCCGTCGCGGTCGAGGCCGCGTCCGTCGAGCGACCCGTCATCGACGCCTGGGCGGCCGAGCAGGACCCACCCGTCGAGGCCGTCCTCGACGCCGTGACGGGGACCGGTGAGGGCCTGGGTGCGGCCCTGGCGACCTACGAGGACGCCCTCGTCGTCCCGGTCCGGGTCGCGTGGCTGCCGACGGTCGAGCGCCGGGCTGGCACGTCCCGGCTCTCCGAGCTCGCCCTCCTCGCGACGCCGAAGCGGCCGGCCACCTGGCTCTCCCGCCGACTGGCGGCCCTCTCCCCCAACCGGCGCCGGGTGCTCACCGGGGAGCCCGCCCTGCTCAGCGAGCTGCACAAGCGCTTCGCCGACACAGCCGGGGATGCCACCGATCCAGACGCGTTCGGCGCCTTCGTCCGCCGGTCGGCGGTGGTGACCCTCGAGCGCGAGGAGCGCGCCGAGATCGGCAACCGCTACAAGGTGCCGCACGCCGTGAGCGAGGAGATCCTGGCTCGCAAGGAGTTCCGCGACGAGATCGCCGAGGTCTCGGCCGAGATGGGCCTGACCGTCGACGAGGGCCTGGAGCGGGCCGAGGAGTGCCTCGACGAGCTGGTGGCCGTCCAGAGCCGCGCGGCCGTCGACATGTTCTACGCGATGATGGGGCCGCTGCACTCCTCGACCTGGCAGGTGCTCGCCGACCAGTCGGGACTGACCAGGCTGAGGGAGCTCAACAAGCGCTACGCGTTGGTGTTCCTGCCGGCCCACCGGTCGTACGTCGACACGCTCGTGCTCGGTGACGTGCTCGCCCGCAACGACTTCCCGCGCAACCACGTGATGGGCGGCGCCAACCTCCGCATCTGGCCGATCAGCGACCTGGCGAGGCGGGCGGGCATCGTGTTCATCCGCCGCAGCTTCGGCGACGACGAGATCTACAAGTCGGTGGTCCAGGAGTACTTCGCGTTCCTGCTGGCCAAGCGCTTCAACCTGGAGTGGTACTTCGAGGGCGGGCGTTCGCGCACCGGCAAGATCCGCAGCCCTCGCTACGGGCTGCTCCGCTACGTCGCCGAGGCCGTCCAGAGCGGTCGCGTCGAGGACGTCTACCTGGTGCCGACCTCGATCACCTACGACCGCCTGCACGAGGTCGCCTCCATGGCCGCCGAGCAGGCCGGCGGCAAGAAGCAGGCCGAGGGCCTCAAGTGGCTGGCCGAGTACGCCCGGTCCCAGCGGCGGACCTCGGGCGGCTCGGCGTACGTGCGCTTCGGCGAGCCCATCCCGATCCGGTCCTGGCTGCCGCCGGCCGGCGCCTCCGACGACGACAACCGCGCGGCGCTGCACAAGCTCGCGTTCGAGGTGGCCGTCGGCATCAACCACACCTCGCCCCTGACAGCCAACGGGTTGCTCGCCCTCACCCTGCTCGGCGTCCGCGACCAGTCGCTGACCCTCCAGCAGATCCAGCGGATCCTCGAGCCGGAGCTCGCCTACATCGAAGCGCGCGGGCTGCCCTCGACAGGGCTCGAGCGGCTCCGGGACCCCGACGAGCTCACGGCCGTGCTCACCGGCCTGGTCCGGGCGAAGGTGGTCACCGTCTACGACAAGGGCGAGCTGCCGGTGTACGCCGTCGACCGCGGCCAGCACCTGGTCGCCGCGTTCTACCGCAACAACGCGATCCACTGGTTCGTCAACCGCGCGATCCTCGAGCTCGCGATGCTGTGGACCTCCCAACAGATGGGCAAGCAGGAGTCCGACAACCCCGAGCTCACCGGGTGGACCGAGGCCAAGCGGATCCGCGACCTGCTCAAGTTCGAGTTCTTCTTCCCCGACCGCGACACGTTCGAGGCCGAGCTGCGCGACGAGCTCGCCCTCATCTCCCCCAGCGCCTCCGACCCGGCCGCGGCGCTGCGGGGCTCGGGCGTGCTGATGGCCCACCGCGTGCTGCGGTCCTTCCTCGACGCCCAGCTGGTGGTCGCCGACCGCCTCGCCGCCGTCGGCGCCGGCCGGCCGATCGAGAAGGGCGCCCTGCTCGACGAGTGCAACCGGGTCGGTCAGCAGATGCTGCTCCAGCGTCGCCTGCACAGCCCCGAGTCGGTCTCCCGCGAGCTGTTCACCTCGGCGATCGACCTCAAGGACAACCTCGGACTGCTGGGCCCGGCGGAGGGCGAGTCGGCCGAGGACCTGCAGCGCCGGCGTACCGAGCATCTCGGGTTCGTCACCAGCCTGATCGAGCGCGCCCAGCTCATCGAGTCGCTGGACGCAGCCAACCGAGCGGAGGTCACCGGTGTTGCTGTCTGATCGCCTGGCCCAGGTGTACGCCGGGCCGGAGGGTCCGCAGGTCGCGGCGTTCTTCGACTTCGACGGCACCCTCATCCACGGCTTCTCCGCCGTCGACTTCTACCTCGACCGGATCCGCAGCGGCAAGGTGAGCCCGCTCGAGGCGATCCGTACGACCGCGTTGGCGATGCGAGGCATCGAGACCGAGGAGGACTTCGAGAAGCTGGTCGCCATCGGCCTCAGCGGGCTCGACGGCCAGAGCCTGGACGACGTCAGCGCCGTGGGCGAGCGGGTGTTCGCCAAGAAGCTGGCGGCGCGCGTGTACCCCGAGGGCTGGCAGCTCGTGCAGGCGCACCACCGGATGGGTCACACGCTCGTCCTCGCCTCCTCGGCGACCCGCTTCCAGCTCGAGGCCGCCGCGCGCACCCTCGACATCGCGCACGTCCTGTCCACCGCCCTCGAGGCCGGCGAGGACGGCATCCTCACCGGTCGGGCCGACGGCCCCACGTTGTGGCGGGCGGGCAAGGCGCGCGCGGTTCGCGACTTCGGCGCCGCGCACGGCATCGACCTCGAGGCGAGCTACGCCTACTCCAACGGCAACGAGGACATCGACTTCCTCAGCCAGGTCGGGTACCCCGCGGCGACCACGCCCGAGGACAAGCTGCGCGAGCACGCGACCGCCGAGAGCTGGCCGGTGCTCGACTTCCGCAGCCGCGGCCTGCCCAGCCTGCAGACCATCGCCCGTTCGGCCGCCGCGATGGGCGGCATCCTGACCGGCATCGGCACCGGCGCGGCGTTCGGGCTGCTCAACGGCAGCCGCCGCACCGCCATCTCGTCGATCATGGCGCTGTCGTCCGAGTACTCCCTCGCGCTGGCCGGCGTCCGGGTCGACATCGTCGGCGAGCAGCACGTGTGGGAGCAGCGGCCCGCGGTGTTCGTCTTCAACCACCAGAGCCAGCTCGACGTGTTCGTGATCTGCTACCTGCTGCGCCGCGACTTCACCGGGGTGGCCAAGCAGGAGCTGACCAAGGACCCGATCTTCGGTCCGCTGTTCAAGTTCGCCGGCGTGGCCTTCGTCGACCGCAAGGGCGGCGGCAGCCCCCAGAAGGCCCTCGCCCCGGCGGTGGCCAAGCTGAAGGAGGGCATCTCGGTGGTGATCGCCCCCGAGGGGACGCGCTCGCTGACGCCCACGCTCGGCGAGTTCAAGACCGGCGCCTTCCACCTCGCGCGCGAGGCGGGTGTCCCCGTCGTCCCGGTCGTGATCCGCAACGCCGGCGAGCTGATGTGGCGCGACGCGCTCACGGTCAGGCCCGGCACCGTCCAGGTCGCCGTGCTGCCGCCGATCGACGTCTCCGCCTGGCCCGCCGACCAGGTCCGCAACAAGACCCGCGAGGTCCAGGCCATGTTCGAGGACACCCTCGCCCACTGGCCCGGCGACCCCCGCCCCGCCCCCAAGGACCCGACCCCGCCCAAGAAGAAGTCCGCTCCCCGCAAGGCCGCCGCCACGAAGAAGTCCGTCGCGAAGAAGACGGTGACCAAGAAGTCGTCGGCGACCCCGCCTCGTACGGCCGAGTGAGCATGTAACGCGGTGTTATCGGCGCTGACCACGCGTTGCAGCACGTGGTGAGTGCCGACAACACCGCGTTACAGGCACGGGTGAGCGGTCAGATACGTCAGGCGCGGCCGGCGAACCAGGGGTCGGGAAGGTCGAAGTACGTCAGGTCGTGCATCTGGCCCATGCCGGCCTCCATGTCGCGCTGGACCTCCTCGGGCATCTCCTGCTTCTCGCCCTCGCGCGCCGCTTCCTCCGAGGTGAAGTAGATGGTCTGGGTGAACTGTCCGTCGTCGCCGACGGCGACCGTGCCGCCGATGATCTCCGGACGCATCTCGCGCAGGCCGTCCATCGGCGCCTGCATGAACGACCGGAACCCGGCCGCGTCGTCGACCCGGCCCTGCATCACCTGCACGAACCCCGCGTCGTCGCTGCCCCCGTCGAGCATCGTGAACGCGTCGTCGTAGTCGTGGAAGGCGACGTCTCCGTCGTAGCAGGCGGACGTCTCGCGCCACCACGCGTCCTGCTCGGGCCGCGACGAGCTCGCGTCCGCCGCGGCACGGGAGTCGAACCGGACCACGGCCACGAACGTGCTGTCGGCGGTCAGCCCGCCCGTCGAGCCGAGCCAGCCGTCGGCGCCCGGGGCGATGGTCTCCTCCCAGACGTCGAGCTGCCTGCGGAGCCGGTCGGCGTCGCTACAGCGCCCCTGGATCACCTGGATGAACATCGCTGCCTCCTCTCCCCGAGAGGCCGCTCCGCCCTGAAGCGGTCGACGTCCGACGCTACGCCGGTCCCAGGCCGCCCGACAGACGACTTTCTTACGCCTCGATGACCACCGGGATGATCATCGGCCGGCGCTTGAGCTCGCGGTTGACCCAGCGACCCACGACCCGACGGATGACCTGCTGGAGCTGGTAGGCGTCGTTGTTGCCCTCGGACCCGGCCCGGTCGAGGGCGTCGATGATGGGCTGCTTGATCGTGTCGAAGGTCGAGTCGGGCTCGGCGAAGCCGCGCGCGTGGATCTCCGGGCCACCCGCGACCTTGCCGCTCACCGAGTCGACCACGACGATCACCGAGATGAAGCCCTCGGAGGCCAGGATGCGCCGGTCCTTCAGCGACGACTCGGTGACGTCGCCGATCGACGAGCCGTCGACGAACACGTAGCCGCAGTCGACCTTGCCGGCCACCGTGAGCCGGCCGTCGAGGAGGTCGACGACGACGCCGTCCTCGGCGACCACGACGTTCTCGGCGGCCATGCCCGTCAGGCGGGCCAGGGCGGCGTTCGCCCTCATGTGCCGGATCTCGCCGTGCACGGGCATCACGTTGCGCGGCCGCACGATGTTGTAGGCGTACAGCAGCTCGCCCGCGCTGGCGTGACCCGACACGTGCACCATCGCGTTGCCCTTGTGCACCACGTTGGCGCCCCAGCGGGACAGGCCGTTGATCACCCGGTAGACGGCGTTCTCGTTGCCGGGGATCAGGCTGCTGGCCAGGATGACGGTGTCGCCCTCCTCGATGTGCACGAGGTGGTGGTTGCGCTGGGCGATCCGGCTCAGCGCCGAGAGCGGCTCGCCCTGGCTGCCTGTCGAGAGCAGCACCTGCCGCTCGGGCGGAAGGTCGGCGAGGTCCTTCACGTCGACCAGCACTCCTTCGGGGACCGTCAGGTAGCCCAAGTCGCGAGCGATGGCCATGTTGCGCACCATCGAGCGCCCGACGTAGGCGACCTTGCGGTGGTGCTCGGCAGCGGCGTCGAGCACCTGCTGGACGCGGTGCACGTGGCTGGCGAAGCACGCCACGATGATTCGTTGCGCGCTCTTGTGGAAGACGCGGTCGAGCACCGGGCTGATGTCGACCTCCGGCGTGGTGAAACCGGGTACCTCGGCGTTGGTGGAGTCGGTGAGGAACAGGTCGACCCCCTCCTCGCCGAGCCGGGCGAAGGCCCGCAGGTCGGTGATCCGGCCGTCGAGCGGGAGCTGGTCCATCTTGAAGTCGCCGGTGTGGAGCACGGTGCCGGCGCCGGTCCGGATCGCGACCGCGAGGGCGTCGGGGATGGAGTGGTTGACCGCGACGAACTCGAGCTCGAACGGCCCCATCGTCAGGCGATCACCCTCCTTGACGACGTGGTGGACGGTCTCCTTCAGTCGGTGCTCGCGCAGCTTGGGGTCGAGCAGCGCGAGGGTGAGCTGGGAGCCGACGAGCGGGATGTCCTCCCGCTCGCGCAGGAGGTACGGCGTGGCGCCGATGTGGTCCTCGTGACCGTGGGTCAGCACGAGGCCCTCGATGGCGTCGAGCCGGTCCCGGATGGAGTCGAAGTCGGGGAGGATCAGGTCGACCCCGGGATGGTGGTCCTCGGGGAACAGGACGCCGCAGTCGACGATGAGCAGGCGGCCGTCGTACTCGAAGACGGTCATGTTGCGGCCGACCTCGCCGAGGCCGCCCAGGGCGATGACCCGCAACCCTCCGGTGGCCAGCGGGGCAGGCGCGGAGAGCTCGGGGTGGGGATGACTCAAGGGATTCCTTAGGGGATGAGTTGGGAGGCGACCAGGCCCTCACGGAGGGCGGCCACCTCCTCGTCCGAGAGCGGCACGAGTGGGCCGCGCACGTTGCGGTTGTCGAGGACGCCGAGCAGCTGGAGGCAGGCCTTCGCCGTGGTCGCTCCGTAGTTGGGCACGCCCATGATGGCGTCGGTGGCCGGCAGCAGCCGTTGGTACGTCGCGAGGGCGGCGGCGTGGTCGCCGTCGAGGAAGTCGCGGATCATGCTCGCGATCTCGCGGCCGGCGGCGTGGCCGACGACCGAGACGACGCCCTGGGCGCCGTGCGCCAGCCACCCGAGGGTGGACACGTCGTCGCCGGAGTACAGGTCGTAGCCCATCTGGATGATCTTCACGCCCCGGGCGTAGTCGCCGACGGCGTCCTTCACGGCCACGACCGTGTCCCACTCCTTGACGGCGGCGTAGGTGTCCAGGTCGATCTGCGTGGCGGTGCGTCCGGGGACGTCGTAGAGCATGACCGGCACGCCGGTGCTCTCCACGACCGAGCGGAAGTGGTGCAGCACACCGGCCTGGCCGGGCTTGTTGTAGTAGGGCGTGACGAGCAGCAGCCCGTCGGCGCCGAGCTTCTCGGCCTGGCGCGCCAGCTCGACGGAGTGGGCGGTGGCGTTGGTACCGACCCCGGCGACGACGCTCGCCCGGTCGCCGACCGCGTCGATGACGGCCCGCAGGATGTCGCCGTCCTCGCCGACCGAGGTCGTGGGGCTCTCGCCGGTGGTGCCGCTGACCACGACGCCGTCGTGGCCGTGGTCGACGAGGTACGAGGCGATCCGCGCGGTGCCCTCGAGGTCGACGGAGCCGTCGTCGGTGAACGCCGTGGCCATCGCCGTCAGCATCCGGCCGAAGCGCGGCCCGGAGGGCGGGGACGTCATGACCCTCAGGTTATCGGGCTCGGCGCCGTCGTTGGTCGAGGAGGGCGGTCACGCCCGTCACGAGGCCTACACGTGCGGCTTGATCTCCTCGGCGACCAGGTGCAGGTGGTCGAGGTCGTGGAGGTCGAGCGTCTGGAGGTACAGGCGGGTCTGGCCGGAGTCGGCGTACCTCCCGACCTTGTCGAGCACCTCGCTCACGGTGCCCCCGAGCTGGTTGGCGCGCAGCTCCGCGGGGTCGTGACCGATCGCGGCCGCGCGCCGCTGGAACTCCTCCTCGTCGCTGCCGACACAGAGCACCAGGGCGCTGGAGGTGACCATCGACGCCGGGTCGCGCCCGGCCTCCTCGCAGGCACGCTTGACGCGCTCGAGGATCGGGAGCCCGGCCTCGAACGGCTCGAACGCCAGGTTGTACTCGTCGGCGTACCTGGCTGCCAACGCCGCCGAACGCCGCTTGCCGGCGCCGCCCATGATCACCGGCGGTTTCGTCTGGTGCGGCTTCGGCAGGCCGGGCGAGTCGGTGACGGAGTGCTGCTTGCCCGCGTAGGAGAAGCCGCCGTCGGTCGCCCACAGGCCGGTGACGATGGCGAGGGTGTCCTCGAGCGTGTCGAAGCGCTCGGCCGCGTCCGGGAACGAGAACCCGTAGGCCGCGTGCTCTTTCGCGAACCATCCTGCGCCGATGCCGAGCTCGACCCTCCCACCGCTCATCTGGTCGACCTGCGCGACCTGGATCGCGAGCAGACCGGGCGAGCGGAACGTCGCACTGGTGACGAGGGTGCCGAGCCGGATCGTGCTCGTCTCCCGGGCCAGCGCGCCGAGCGTCACCCAGGAGTCCGTCGGGCCGGGCAGGCCGTCGCTGCCGAAGGCGAGGAAGTGGTCGGAGCGGAAGAACGCCCCGAACCCCAGCTCCTCGGTCGTCTGCGCCACCCGCAGGAGGTCGTCGTAGGACGCCCCCTGCTGCGGCTCGGTGAACACCCGCAGCTCCATGCCCGCCATGGTCCCCAGCCTGCCAGGGAACGTCAGAGGTGCTTGGCGAAGAACACGCGGTGGAACCCGTTGACCTCGTCACGGTGGGTCTCGACGTACCCCTGCCGTGGGTAGTACGCCAGGGTCTCGGTCATCCGGGCGTTCGTGAACAGCCGGACCTCGTCGAAGCCGCGGTCGACGGCCTGCTCGTCGGCCAGCGCCATCAGCCGCTGGCCGACGCCGCTCCCCTGCCGCCCGGGCGCGACCGCGAGCACCTCCAGCAGGAGGTGGTCGGCCCGGTCCTCGAGCACCACTGCGCCCACCACCTCGCCCGCGTCGTCGGCGAGCCAGGTCTGGCCGTCCGCGATGACCTCGGCGTAGTCGAGGGTCATCGGCCACGGCTGGACACCATCGAGCCGCTCGACGTACACCGCGAACGCTGCCAGCACCACGGCGGTCACGGCCGGGGCGTCCTCGGCCGTCGCGCGACGCGTGGTGACCACGTCAGCTCACGATCCCGTGGCGCCGGTTCCACTGCTGGGCGCCCTGGTAGGCGTCGACCATGCCCCAGACCCAGATGCCGACCGCGGCCAGCAGCGGCACGATCAGGAAGAACAGGAAGATGCAGGCGAAGTAGCCCACCAGGATCCCCACGCCCTTGCCCACCTCGCCGTTGAGCATGGTGCCCAGGCCCGGGATGAAGAACGAGGCGATCAGCGAGACGCCGGGGCTCTTGGGGGCCACCGCGTAGCCCTGTGGCACCGAGGACCAGGCGACGGCCTGGCCCGGGCCGGCATCGCTCCCGTAGTGGCCGGGCGCCACCATCGGCACGGTCGGCGGCGGGGGCAGCGGGCGGCTGTGGGCCGTCCACGCCTGACCGTCCCACCAACGTTCGGTCCCGTCGGGCTGGGGGTACCAGCCGGCGGGCGCGTACTGCGCCATGAGGGAAAGGTAAAGGACAGCCGCCTCCCGTGGGCGGACTTTGCGGCGGGAGCCGGGGTCTGCGGACGAGGACTAGCCTCCACACCATGTGGGCGTGGGGCGTGTCGAGGCTGCGCGACCCCCTGTTCTGGAGCGACGTCGTCCAGCTGGGCAAGACCGTGCTGGCGGCCGTCCTCGCGTGGGTCCTCGCGGCCGAGGTGCTGGAGCTGTCGCAGCCGTTCCTGGCGCCGTGGGCGGCCCTGCTCGTGGTGCACGCGACGGTGTACCGGACGTTCTCCCGCGGGCTGCAACAGGTCGCGGCGGCGGTCGTCGCCGTCGTGCTGGCCTCGGCGATCGGCCACATCTGGGGCACGAGCACCTGGTCGGTGGCGGTACTGATGGTGGTGTGCCTGGTGGTCGGCAGCCTGCCGTGGTTCCGGGCGGAGACCACCATCGTGGCCACGACCGGCCTGGTGGTGCTGACGACCGGCTTCAGCGACGACGCGATGCTGCTGACCCGGCTCCTCGACACAGGCATCGGCGTCGCCGTCGGCCTGCTGGTCAACGTGGTCGTGTGGCCGCCGCTGCGGTCGCGTACCGCGATCGCCGCGATGGACCGCCTCGACGACGGCATCGGTGAGCTGCTCGTCGACATGGCGCAGACCTTGCGCGAGGGCCGGACGGGTACCGAGACCGTCACCCAGTGGATCGACCGCACGCGCGACCTCGACGAGAAGATCGACCACGCCTGGGCGCTCGTGCGGCAGGCGCAGGAGAGCTCGCGGATGAACCCGCGGCGCGGCGCCCGCGACGTACGCGACCCCCAGGGCTGGCGCGACCTGCTGCGGCGGATGGAGCAGGCGGTGGCCGAGGTCCGCAGCCTGGCCAGGACCTGGGGCGCCGAGGTCGACCGCGGCGAGGTGCCGGACCCGGAGTTCCTGGAGCCGTGGAGCCGGCTGCTCGGCGAGGCCGGCCGGGCGACCTGCGACGCCGATGCCGAGGCCCTGCACGCCGTCCGTGAACGCCTCGACGGGCTCGTCGACACCTTGAGCGCCCGGGGCGACACCACCGCGCGATGGCCGGTGCACGGAGCCCTGATCGTCAACCTCCGCAACATCCTGGACGCCATGGACGAGGTGGCGGCGGCCAACCCGATGCGCCCGCCGCCGGTGCCGCTGCGATTCGGGCATCCCGGTCGAGGCCGCGTGGCACGATCGCGCGCATGACCACCATCGAGCTCACCGACGGCCGCCTCCTCGACGTCGAGGACGCCGGCGGGGACGGGCACGTGCTGCTGTTCCACCACGGCACGCCGGGCTCGGTGACCCCGCTCCCACAGATGGCGGAGGCCGCGGGACGGTGCGGGCTCCGGATGGTGACCTACTCGCGAGCCGGGTACGGCGACTCCACCCGGCGGACGGGCCGCTCCGTCGCCGACGTGGTGACAGACATGACGCAGGTGCTCGACCACGTGGGTGCCGACCGGTGCGTCACGGCCGGCTGGTCGGGAGGCGGGCCGCACGCGCTGGCCACGGCCGCCCTGCTGCCGGAGAGGACGGCCGGCGCCCTGGTGATCGCCGGCGTGGCGCCGTACGACGCCGACGGCGTGGACTTCATGGAGGGGATGGGCGAGCAGAACGTCGCGGAGTTCGGGGGTGCCCTCGAGGGCGAGGACGGCTTGCGACGGTTCCTGGAGGGCGAGCTGCCCGGCATGCAGCGGGCCGACGGTCCGGGGCTGATCGAGGCGATGTCGTCGCTGCTGCCGGACGTCGACCGAGCCCTCTTGACCGACGAGTTCGGCGAGGCGCTGGCCGCGAACATCCGAGAGGGACTTCGCCCGGGCGTCGACGGCTGGCTGGACGACGACCTGGCCTTCACGAGGCCCTGGGGCTTCGACCTCGGCGCGATCACCGTGCCGACCTCGCTGTGGCAGGGCACCGAGGACCTGATGGTGCCGTTCGCCCACGGCCTCTGGCTGGCCGACCACGTCGCCGGGGTCGACGCCCACCTCCTCAGCGGCGAAGGTCACCTATCTGTCGCGGTCGGCGCGCTCGACCAGATGTTCGCCGACCTGGTCGAGACCATCCGCTGACCCTCGGGTAGCCGGGTAGCCGGGTAGCCGGGTAGCCGGGTAGCCGGGTAGCGGTGCGTGAGGGTTGGTTTCGGCGCCGCAAACCAACCCTCACGTACCGCCGCCCAGCGAGAACCAACCCTCACTCACCGCCGCTCCCACCACACCCAGTCCAGCCCGGGACCCGGGAGGCGAGCGGTCTCGACCCACGCGGACCGGTCCCAGTCGGGGTAGTAGGTGTCGCCCTCGGGCGAGCCGTGGACCTCGGTGAGGATCTGTGCGTCGGCGACGGGGAGGGCCGCGGCGTAGATCGTGGCGCCGCCGGCGACCATCACCTCGCCCGGGAGCTCGGCGGCGAGGGCCAGCGCCTCGTCCCACGACGCGGCGACGAGGACGCCGTCGGCCGACCACGTCGGGTCGCGCGTGAGCACGATCGTGGTGCGACCGGGCAGGGGGCGGCCGATGGAGTCGTACGTCGCCCGGCCCATCACGAGGGTGTGGCCGAGCGTGACCCGCTTGAAGTGGGCGAAGTCCTCGGGGATGCGCCACGGGATGCCGCCGGCCGCGCCGATCACCCCGTTGTCGGCGACCGCCGCGACGAGGGTGATCCGTTCAGACGGCAATGGGAGCCTTGATGCCCGGGTGCGGGTCGTACCCCTCGACGCTGATGTGCTCGAGGTCGAACGCGTCGAGCTCGGTCACGCTTGAGTCGAGCACCAGCCGCGGGAGCGGCCGCGGCTCGCGGGTCAGCTGGAGCCGGGCCTGGTCGAGGTGGTTGGCGTAGAGGTGCGCGTCGCCCAGCGTGTGCACGAAGTCGCCCACCCGCAGGCCCGTCACCTGGGCGACCATGTGGGTGAGCAGGGCGTACGACGCGATGTTGAAGGGCACGCCCAGGAACACGTCGGCGGAGCGTTGGTAGAGCTGGCACGACAGGCGACCGTCGGCCACGTAGAACTGGAACAGCGCGTGGCAGGGCGCCAGCGCCATCTGCGGGATGTCGGCGACATTCCAGGCCGAGACGATGTGGCGGCGGCTGTCGGGGTTGCCGCGGATCTGCGCCACCACCTGGGCGATCTGGTCGACGTGCGACCCGTCGGGGGCCGGCCAGGACCGCCACTGGTAGCCGTAGACAGGGCCGAGGTCGCCGTCGGCGTCGGCCCACTCGTCCCAGATCGTGACGCCACGGTCCTGGAGCCACTTGACGTTGGTGTCTCCGCGCAGGAACCACAGCAGCTCGGCGAACACCGAGCGCGTGTGGATCTTCTTGGTGGTGACGAGCGGGAAGCCCTCGCTGAGGTCGAAGCGCATCTGGTGCCCGAACACCGACCGCGTGCCCGTGCCGGTGCGGTCCTGCTTCTCCGCTCCCTCGTCGAGGATCCTCTGGACAAGATCGAGGTACGCCCGCATGGGACAGAACCTACTCGCCGAGACCGACCGTGCCGGTGATGGTCGTACGCGCGTCACCACCCACCCAGACGGTGTCACCCTCGCGGTCGACGAAGACCCGCCCGCGCCGGCCAAGGACGGTGCCCTGCGAGGCGACGTACGACGCGGGCAACCGGTCGCCGGCCAGCCACTGGGCCACGCCCGCGTTGAGGCTGCCCGTCACGGGATCCTCGGCGATCCCCATCTCCGGGCAGAAGGCGCGGATCTCCACGGCGCACTCGCTGCCCTCGGGGTACGGGCCGACCACGCCGATGTCCATGCCGGCCGCCGCCGACCAGTCCGGCTCGAGGGCCAGCACCTCCTCGGCGGAGTCCAGCAGCACCCCGACCCAGCCGGGACCGTTGTCGATCCACTCGAGGTCACGGACCTGCGAGGGTTCGATCCGCAGGGCCCGGACGATCCGCTCGCGGTCCTCCTCGGACACCTCGCCGGACCGGACGAACGGCGGCCCGGCGAAGGCCAGCCGGCCATGCGCACCACTGGCCCGCCGCAGCCGCACCAGGCCGGCGCCGCACTCCTGCACCAGCTCACCCTCGGTGTGCGGCACTCCCCCGGCCTCTAGCCACGCGTGCGCCGAGCCGATCGTGGGGTGTCCGGCGAACGGCAGCTCCTGGCCGGGCGTGAAGATCCGCAGCCGGTAGTCGGCCTCGTCGGTCGTGGGCGTCAGCAGGAAGGTCGTCTCCGAGAGGTTCGTCCACCGGGCGAAGGCCGCCATGTCCTCGTCGGAGATCCCGTCGGCGTCGTGCACGACCGCGACCGGGTTGCCCAGGAGGGGCTCGCTGGAGAAGACGTCGACCTGGCTGAAGTTTCGCATGCCCGCACGCTAGTCGGCGGTCGCGCTCACGCTCGCGACCGCCGTGGTGCCCACCAGGCCTGGCTCGACGCCGGCCAGCACGGGCATCGTGCCGAGCTCGACCCGCACGGTGCACGGTTCGTTCTGCGGGTCGAAGGAGTCGATGTAGGCCATCGACGCCTGGCACTCGTACAGACCCAGAGACCCGTCGTGGCTGTCGACCACCCAGACGATCCGCCCCTCGGCGGTGAACGTGGCGGCGAGCGGAGTCCAGCTGTCGTCGAACCAGCTGGCCTCGGGGGCGCCCGACCGGGCGTCGTACGTTGCGGGCCGGCCGTCGCCCGAGTGCGTGAGCACGTAGTTGCCGTCGGGCGAGAGCTGGCCGGACGTTCCCGGCACCTCGTTGGGGACGCCGACGAACGGCTGGAAGACGTCGAGGGTCGCACCGCCGCGGCGCAGCTCGGCACCCGCGGAGACGTCCTGGAGCATCGACCCGAACGCCCCGTCCGGCGTCGCGACCTGGACCGGGTCGCTCGTCCGTCCCTCCGGGGTGATCGAGACGCTCCAGTCGTTGCCGTCGCGGTGGAAGTACAGGCGGTCGCGGTCCCAGCCGATGATCCGCAGGTCGACGGCGCCGTCCACGCGACCCGTCTCGGCCTGCGCGGTGATGTCGTAGAGCACGAGGTCGCCGTCACCGGGCTCGGTCCAGGCGACCCAGCCGATCCGGGGCTGGGAGACGAGCGGGGAACCCGGTTCCAGGGTGCCGAGAGAGAGTCGGCTGCCGTCGTCGGCGATCGAGCGGACCACGCCCTCGGAGTCGGCGTACGCGACGCCGACTCCGGTCTCCACGAGCTGGACGACGTCGGCGACCCGCACGGTGCCGTCGTCCAGGTGGAGGGTGCCGTCGACCCACCACGCGGAGTGGACCGGGTTCCCGGCCTCGGTGACGTCCAGGGCGCCGGGAGGGGCCGGCGCGGGGTCGGGCTTGGTGACGACGTACGCCACCCCGACGACGAGCGCGAGGGCGGCGACCACCCCGCCCGTGACCACCCACTGCCGCCGGCGCTTCCCGGCTGCCGCGGAGACCACGCGATCCACCGCCGGCGCCGGGACGTCGATCGCCGCCGCAGCCGAGTGGCAGGCCGGGTCGAGCGGGACCAGGTCGAGGGCGTGGGCGGCCTCGGACAGCCGCCGGCCGACCTCCGCACGCGACATGCCGAGCACCTCGGCCACCTGGTCCTGGTCGAGCTCGCCGAGGTGGTGCAGCACGACCGTGACGCGGGTCGTCTCGTCGATCTGGTCCAGGCCCGCGACGATCCGCTCGAGCAGCGCCAGCTGGTCCTCCAGCTCCTGGGTGAGCAGGCGGGTCGCGGGCACGCCCACCGGGACGCGCGGCGCCGGTTGCCGCCCCCGGACGCGTACCCAGCCGTCGAGGACCACGCGGGCGAGCTCGACGTCGACGTCGACCTCGCGCCGCAGCCGGCCCCAGTCGGTCATCAGCCGCGCGAACGACGCCACCGCGACGTCCTCGGCGCTCTCGACCGACTGACCGAGCGCCACGAGCACCCGGACGACCGGCCTCCAGCGCGCGACGACGTACGCCGTGAAGTCCGGGTCCGCTCGCACGTCCCTATCCTGCCCCGGCGACCACCAGCCGCGCGGAGTCCTCCGCGATCAGCGGCGTGCCACGGTCCTCGATCTCCACCGCGTCGTCGCAGTGCTCGCGGCCGCACGTGACGATCGCGTGCCCGGCGGAGCCGCGGTCGACGAGCCAGGAGATCCGGCCGTCGGCGACGAACGTCGCGGCCCGCGCACGCCACCCCTCGGGGAGCCCCGAGGCGAGCTCCTCGCCGGTACGCGCGTCGAACAGGCCAGGTTCGCGGCCCTCGGCCTCGTGGGTCAGCACCAGCCGCCCGTCGGGCGACAGCGTGCCTCCGAAGCCGGCGATCACGACGGGCTGCTCGTGGCCGACCCGGACCACCCTGAGGGAGTAGCCGTTCTGCTCCAGCCGGGTCCCGGCGACGACGTCCACCAGGGCCGTCCGCTCGGTCGGGTCGAAGCTGTAGCCGTTGTTGGTCTCGTGTGCCGGGCCGCCGTGCGGGTCCCATGCCCAGTCGGTCAGGCCGGTCCCGAAGAACAGCCACCCACCGTCGAAGGAGATCGCCCGCGTGCGCGCATCGGTGACCACGCCCCCCACCCGCTCTCCCGCGTCGACGTCCCAGACCACGAGGCGAGGCTCGTCGCGCACCGACACATCCGTCCACGCGACCAGCCCGAGCCGCGGCGACGAGACGAGACTCGACCGAGACGAGGGCACACCGAGCAGGGTGCGACGACCGTCCGGGGTCACCGCGATCAGCCGCCCGTACCTGTCCACGTACGCCGCCCCGCTCCCCGCCGCGACCAGCCGCTGGACTTCACCCACCTCGACGGTGGCTCCGGCCAGGTGCAGGGTGCCGTCGGCCCACCACACCACGTCCGCCGCGTTCTCCCGCGCGAACGTGGCAGCGGACGGGAGCGCGTTGCCGGGCCCCAGCAGTGGCTCTGGGCGGGTCAGCAGGTAGCCCAACCCGGCGACCATCAACGAGACCGCGACGACGCCCGACGCCACCAAGACGCTGCGACGCCGGGCTCGAGCAACCGCCAGGTGGACCCGCGCGTACGGCAGCGGAAGCACCGTTCCGCCATCGGGCTCCTCGGCCTCCGGCGGCTCGGTGGCCAGCAGGTCCCGGAGCCGGGACAGCGGCACGCCCAGCACCGTGCAGACCTCCTGCTCCTCGAGGCCGGCCGTCCGGCGCAACACGTGGGCGACGCGGTCGACCCTGGGAGCCGGCTCGCTGCGGCGACGCCGCCGGCGCGCATCGACGGCCAGCACGGCGGACCACAGCGCGACGTCCGGGTCGGCCGCGTCGGACACCTCGCGCCACTGGGACCGCAGCGACGCCAGGGCCGTGGCGGTGGTCTCCTCCGCCTCGGCCAGGTCGAGCCCGAGGAGCACGAGGCCGCGGATGACCGTGGCGCTGCGCGCCTCGGCGTACGCCTCGAAGTCCCGCTCGCCCCGCATCACTCCATGGTGACCCGGCCCCCGTGACGGGGCTACGGTCCCGGAGATGGGATTCGACGTCACGGCGGACGCCTACGCCAGCTTCATGGGCCGCTTCTCCGAGCCACTGGCCCGGCAGCTCGTCGACCTGCTCGAGCCTGCGCCGGGTGACCGGGCGCTCGACGTCGGCTGCGGGCCGGGCACGTTGACGGCGGTCCTCGCCGGGCGACTGGGGGCCGACCGGCTGGCGGCCGTGGACCCGTCGCCGAGCTTCGTGCAGGCGGTGCGGGCGCTGCTGCCCGAGGTCGACGTGCGAGACGGTGCGGCGGAGGAGCTGCCGTTCGACGACGAGGTCTTCGACCTGGTGACGGCCCAGCTCGTCGTGCCGTTCATGGCGGACCCCGCCCGAGGCCTGTCGGAGATGCACCGCGTGGTCCGGAGAGGCGGGACGGTCGCGGCGTGCGCCTGGGACCTCGACCGCGGACCGGTGCACGTGCTCTGGCGGGCGGCCGACGAGCTCTTTCCGGGCGCGTCGGCGGCGATCGACCTCCCCGGCGCACGCGACGGCCGGCTCGCCGCGCTGATGACGACAGCCGGCCTGGAGGTCCTGCTCTCGACGACCCTCAGCGTGCGTGTGCAGATCGCGACGTTCGAGGAGTGGTGGGCGCCGTTCTCGTTCGGGATCGGGCCCGCGGGCGAGTACGTCGCCACGCTGACGGACAGCCAGCGGGAGCGGCTGCGCGAGCGGTGCGTCGAGCTGCTGCCGGACGAGCCGCTCGAGATCGTCGGGGTCGCCCGCGTGGCGACGTCGCGTCGCGGCTAGGAGTCAGCCGGCCGACAGCGACATCGGGCCGTACACCGCCCGCTCGCCCTCGAACAGGGTCACCGACGCGACGCCCTCGTCGGCGAGGTCGGTCCACGTCTCGCCCACCCACGACTCGGCGTCGGCCTGGGAGACGAACCGCTGGCCGGCGAGGTCCTCGGAGGCCTCGACCTCTCCGCCGGCGGCGTCCTCGAGCCGCCACCACCAGGGGCGCTCGGCGGCCGTGGGCTGGCGGAAGGTCGGCGGCTGCTCGGGCAGGTTCACGACTCACGCACCGACGGGTCCACGAACGGCAGCTTGGTCGAGCGGAACAGCTCGCGGCGACCGCGGACGTCGACCATCAGCTCGGCCTCCGCGTTCACGAACGTCGGCACCAGCGCCATGCCGATGCCCTTGCGGAGGGTCGGGCTGAACGTGCCGGAAGTGATCTCGGCGAGGGGGACGTCGGGCGCGAGGAAGACCATCATCCCCGGGCGCGGGATGCCGCGGCCGTCGGCGAGGAGCCCACGCAACAGGCGCTTCGGCCCGGCTTCCTTCTCGGCCATCAGCACGTCGCGCCCCCAGAACTGCTCCTTCTTCCAGCCGACGGCCCAGCCCAGGCGGGCCTGGTTCGCCGTGACGTCGATGCTGATGTCCTGGCCGTGCAGCGGGTAGCCCATCTCGGTGCGCAGCGTGTCGCGCGCTCCCAGCCCACAGGGCAGGATTCCGTGCTCCTCGCCGGCCGCCAGCAACCGGTCCCAGAGCTCGCCGGCGACCTCGTTGCGGGCGATCAGCTCGTAGCCGCGCTCGCCGGTGTAGCCGGTCCGGCAGACGACGACGCCGGTGTCGCCGAAGTCGGCCTCGACGAAGGACATGTAGTCGTGGCCGGCGGGCAGCCCGACCGCCGAGAGCACCTCGTCGGAACGCGTGCCCTGCACCGCGAGGACGGCGTACTCGGTGTGGTGGTCGACGACCTTCACACCGTCGGGGGCCGCCTCGGCGAGGCGGCGGACCACCTCGGCGGTGTTGGCGGCGTTGGGCACGAGCAGCACGTGCTCGTCGTCGTGGAAATAGGCGATCAGGTCGTCGACGACGCCGCCCGTCGTGTCGTCGCAGCAGAGCGTGTACTGCGCCTTGCCCGGCTCGATCTTGGCCAGGTCGTTGCTCAGGGTCGCGTTGACGTGGGCGGCCGCACCGGCACCGCTGACCATCGCCTTGCCGAGGTGGCTGACGTCGAAGATGCCGACCGCCTCGCGGACCGCGGTGTGCTCCTTGACCACGCCGGAGGGGTACTCCAGCGGCATGGTCCAGCCGCCGAACTCGGCGAACTTCGCCCCGAGCGACACGTGTCGGTCGTGCAACGGGGACTCGAGGAGCGACATGTCGCGAACCTATCCCAACGACCGGGTCCGACGACCCGGCGTGGCTAGAGTGCGCGGGTGACGACGTACCACCTGCGCAGCGCGAGCCCCGCCAAGACCCGGTCCGACGTGGTCGTGGTGGGGGCGCTGCAGTCCGGCAAGGACGTGCGGCTCGCCGCGGGGGCGGAGGACGTGGCCGAGGCGTACGGCCGCAAGCTGCGGCCGCTGCTGTCGACGTTGGGCTTCACCGGCAAGCCGGGTGAGGTGCTCAAGCTGCCCACCGCCGGCACCATCTCCTCACCGCTGCTCCTCATCGTCGGACTCGGCAAGAACCCCGGCCATGTCTCGGTCCGCCGCGCCGCGGGTGCCGCGGCCCGGGCGATCAGCAACGCCTCGTCGGTCGCACTCGCCCTGCCCGCGGACACCCCGGCCCTGGTGGGGGCGGTGGTCGAGGGCTTCGACCTGGGCGGCTACACGTTCACCTCCTACAAGCGCAACGGCACCAAGGACGCCGCCACGGCCGCCAACACCGTGTCCCTGCTGACCGGCATCGCCCGCCAGCAGGCGGCCGTCACCGCGATGGAGGATGCGCTCGTCGTCGCCAAGGCCGTGCGCGACACCCGCGACTGGGTCAACCTGCCGGCCGCCGACCTGCGCCCGCCGGAGTTCGCGGACGCGGTGGCCGGGGCGGCCAAGAAGCTCGGCCGCGGCGCCAAGGTCTCGGTCAAGGTGTACGACGAGAAGCAGCTCGCCGACCTCGGGTGCGGCGGCATCCTGGGCGTCGGCGGCGGCTCGTCCGCCCCGCCGCGCCTCGTCGAGCTCACCTACAACCCGTCCGACGCCGTCGCGCACCTCGCCCTCGTCGGCAAGGGCGTCACCTACGACTCCGGTGGTCTCTCCATCAAGACCGCGGGTGGCATGACCACGATGAAGTGCGACATGGCCGGCGCGGCCGCCGTCGTCCAGGCGACGTTCGCCATCGCCAAGCTCGGCCTGCCCGTCAAGGTCTCCACGTTCGCCCCGATGGCCGAGAACATGCTGTCCGGCAGCGCGATGCGTCCCGGCGACGTCATCACGCAGTACGGCGGCACGACGGTCGAGGTCCTCAACACCGACGCCGAGGGCCGGCTCATCCTGGCCGACGCCCTGGTCCGGGCCACCGAGCTGGAGCCCGACGTGATCCTCGACGTGGCCACCCTGACCGGCCACATGGTCATCGCCCTCGGCGACCGGGTCGCCGGCGTCCTCGGCTCCGACGACATCGTCGGCGGCGTGCTGGCCGCAGGCGAGGAAGCCGGCGAGGCGATGTGGCCGATGCCCATCCCCGAGGCGATCGTCGACCGGGTCAAGGCCAGCCAGATCGCCGACCTCCTCCAGCACGACGGCGTCCGTTGGGGTGGCGGCCTGTTCGCCGCGGCGTACCTCCGCGAGTTCACCGCCGACCTCCCCTGGGCCCACCTCGACATCGCCGGCACTGCGTTCAACTCCGGCGGCGCGTACGGCCACATCACCTCCGGAGGTACCGGCGCCTCGGTCACCACCCTCGTCCAGTACGCAAGATCCCTCATCGATCAGTAGTCGTTCGAGCACGACCCCGGTCCGCGACGGCCATCGCGTCCTGCAGCGATCGGAGCGAGGGAGCGCGCCAGCGGCTCACTTCCTGACGCACGGACATGAGGGCGCGCGACAGAGCGGAGGAGCGAAGGACGCGATGTTGTGCCGTCGCGGACACGCGCCGAAGCGCAGCGGAGGCGCAAAAGGGCACCACGATGGCCGCGGCGGACTTGGGGTGCGATGTGCCTCCTACAGCCCCTGTTGCTTCTTCCTGCGGTTGTAGTCACGCATGCGCTGGGGGACGCCGACGACGGCGGCGTCGTAGGAGGGAACCTGATGCTTGTTGCAGAACTTGTGGGCCCAGTCGACGGACGGGACGCGGCGGCGCGTCCACTCACCGTCGTGGGCGACGAGCAGCAGGGTCACGTCGCTGACGGCGGTGCGGGGCTCGACGAACCCCTCGACCCCGCGCCGGTTCACGACGAAGTCCTGGAGGTGCGTCTCGTCCGCGGCGTCGGAGGCACGGACCCGCGTGGAACCCGTGCGGGTGGCGTCGCGAGCGGGCGCGCGCATCTTGGTGCGCGAGCTGCGGCGGAACCTGTCGAACAACCCCATGCGCCTAGTGTGCCCTGCCGCAGGTCGGGACGGGTCATGCCACGGCAGGACCGGTGTGGACACGTTCGGCGAAAGTGCAAGGATGGACCGGGCTGCCAGATCGGGCACCACAACAGACCTGCGGGAGCGGAAGGACCAGCGTGGCTGAGGCCGACTTCGACGTACTTGTTCTCGGGGCAGGATCGGGTGGCTATGCCTGCGCGCTCCGCGCGGCCCAGCTCGGGCTGAGCGTCGGGCTCGTCGAGAAGGGCAACCTCGGCGGCACCTGCCTCCACGTCGGCTGCATCCCCACCAAGGCCCTGCTGCACGCGGCGGAGATCGCCGACTCCGCCCGTGACTCCGAGCAGTTCGGCGTCCGCGCCACGCTCGACGGCATCGACATGCCCGGCGTGAACGCCTACAAGGACGGCGTCGTCTCGCGGCTGTTCAAGGGCCTGACCGGACTCATCAAGGGTCGCGGCATCACCGTCATCGAGGGCGAGGGCCGGCTGACCGGCCCGCGCCAGGTGACCGTCGACGGCACGTCGTACTCCGGAAGGCACGTCGTCCTCGCGTCCGGCTCGTACGCGCGGTCGCTGCCCGGTCTCGACATCGACGGCGAGCGGATCGTCACCTCCGAGCACGCCCTGCGCCTCGACCGGGTGCCGGCGTCCGTCGTGGTCCTGGGCGGCGGCGTCATCGGCTGCGAGTTCGCCAGCGTGTGGCGCTCGTTCGGCGCCGACGTCACGATCATCGAGGCCCTCCCCCGGCTCGTCGCCGGCGAGGAGGAGGCGTCGTCGAAGGCGCTCGAGCGCGCGTTCCGCAAGCGCGGCATCGTGGCGCGCACGGGGACGCCGTTCCAGTCCGTGAAGACCACCGACGACGGCGTCGCCGTCACCGTCGAGGGCGGCGACGTGATCGAGGCCGAGCTCCTGCTCGTTGCCGTCGGTCGCGGGCCGACGACCGACGGCCTCGGCTACGACGAGCAGGGCGTCGCGATGGAGCGCGGGTTCGTGCTCACCGACGAACGCTGCCGCACCAACGTCGAGGGCGTGTACGCCGTCGGCGACATCGTCCCCGGCCTGCAGCTGGCCCACCGTGGCTTCCAGCAGGGCATCTTCGTCGCCGAGGACATCGCCGGCCTCGCGCCGGCCGTCATCGACGAGGCCGGCATCCCGCGCGTCACGTACTCCCACCCCGAGGTCGCCTCCGTCGGCCTGACCGAGGCGCAGGCAGCAGAGAAGTACGGCGCGGTCGAGGCCCTGACCTACGACCTGGGCGGCAACGGCAAGAGCCAGATCCTCAAGACCCAGGGCTTCGTCAAGCTCGTCCGTCGCCAGGACGGTCCCGTCGTCGGCGTGCACCTGGTCGGCGACCGGGTCGGCGAGCTCATCGGCGAGGCCCAGCTGATCTACGGCTGGGAGGGGTACGCCGAGGACGTCGCGCCACTCGTGCACGCGCACCCCACCCAGAACGAGGCTCTCGGCGAGGCCCACCTGGCCCTCGCCGGGAAGCCCTTGCACGCCCACTCCTGAACCCACCACCGACCGACCACCTCCCCGAAGGAGCCGCATGGCCACCGAAGTCACCCTCCCGGCACTGGGCGAGTCCGTCACCGAGGGCACCGTCACCCGCTGGCTCAAGCAGGTCGGAGACACGGTCTCGGTGGACGAGGCGCTCCTCGAGGTCTCGACCGACAAGGTGGACACCGAGATCCCGTCCCCGGTCGCCGGCACGCTGCTGGAGATCAAGGCCGCCGAGGACGAGACCGTCGAGATCGGCGCGATCCTGGCCCTGATCGGCGACGAGGGCGAGTCGACCGGCGGCGGCGAGTCGTCGGCCGAGGAGCCGGCGGCCGAGCCTGCCACCGAGTCGGGCGCGGCCGAGGACGAGGGTGACGCCCAGGCCGAGACCGAGGCCGAGGAGGGCGAGCCCGAACAGCCAGCCGCGGAGCAGGAGCCGCAGCAGGAGCAGCCCGCGGCGCAGGAGCAGTCGTCCGGAGGCGGGTCGTCCGGCAAGACCACCTCGGTCACGCTGCCCGCGCTGGGTGAGTCGGTCACCGAGGGCACCGTGACCCGCTGGCTCAAGCAGGTCGGCGACGAGGTGGCCGTGGACGAGGCACTGCTCGAGGTGTCCACCGACAAGGTGGACACCGAGATCCCCTCGCCCGTGGCCGGCACGCTCCTGGAGATCAAGGCCGAGGAGGACGAGACGGTCGAGGTCGGCGCCGAGCTGGCCGTGATCGGCGACAAGGGGGCCGCCCCCTCCGGAGGCGGCGAGGAGCAACCGGCGCAGGAGCAGGCCGAGCCCGAGCCGGAGCAGAAGTCCGAGCCCGAGCCGGAGCCCGAGCCGGAGGAGAAGTCCAAGCCGGAGCCCGAGCCGCCGGCGGCGCCTCAGCAACCCGCGGCGGCCGCAGCCCCGGCCGCTCACGCGGAGCCGGCGGGTCGCGACGAGCCGTCGGGCTACGTGACGCCGCTGGTCCGCAAGATGGCCGCCCAGCACGACGTCGACCTGGCGACCATCACCGGCACCGGTGTCGGCGGACGGATCCGCAAGCAGGACGTCCTCGACGCCGCAGCCAAGCAGGGCACGACGGCAGCCCCGTCGACAGCAGCCGCCGAGGCCGCGGCCCCTGCCGCGGCCGCCGCCCCCGCAGCGGCCGCTGCGCCGGCAGCCGCGTCCGCACCTGCGGCCGCCACCGCGTCGACCGCGCCCGCCACGCTGCGGGGGACGACCGAGAAGATGTCCCGCCTGCGCAAGGTCATCGCCACCCGGATGATCGAGTCGCTGCAGACCAGCGCCCAGCTCACCACGGTGGTCGAGGTCGACATCACGTCGGTCTCGCGGCTGCGTGACAGCGCGAAGGGCGAGTTCGCCCAGCGCGAGGGCGTGAAGCTGTCGTTCATGCCGTTCTTCGCGAAGGCCGCGATCGACGCGCTGAAGGAGCACCCCAAGCTCAACGCGGCGATCGACACCGACAAGGGCGAGGTCACCTACTACGACCGCGAGAACATCGCGATCGCCGTGGACACCGAGAAGGGCCTGCTCACGCCGGTCATCAAGGACGCCGGCGACCTGTCGATCGCGGGCCTGGCCCGCAAGATCGCCGACGTGGCCGAGCGCACCCGCACCAACAAGATCACTCCGGACGAGCTGTCGGGCGGCACCTTCACGCTCACCAACACCGGCAGCCGTGGTGCGCTGTTCGACACCCCGATCATCAACCAGCCGCAGGTCGCCATCCTCGGCACCGGCGCGGTGGTCAAGCGAGCCGTCGTGATCTCCGACCCCAACCTCGGCGAGACGATCGCCGTGCGCCAGATGGTCTACCTCGCGCTGACCTACGACCACCGGCTGGTGGACGGCGCCGACGCCGCCCGCTTCCTCGGTGACGTGAAGGCACGGCTCGAGACGGGCACGTTCGAGGTCTGATGCTGTATCTCGTCGCCGGCGCGTCCGGCTTCCTCGGTCGTCACCTGGTCGAGGGCCTCCGGGCGAACGGCGACGAGGTACGCAGCCTCGTCAGGTCGGCTCCCAGCTCGTCCGACCAGGTCCGGTGGGACCCCGCCCGCGGGTCCCTCGACCCGACGGCCCTCGACGGGGTCGACGTGGTCGTCAACGTCGCGGGGTCCCCGACCCTCGGCAACCCCCACTCCTCGACGTGGGCCCGCAACATGCTCGAGAGCCGGGTCTCCACCACCAAGACGCTGGCCGAGGCGATCGCCGCGCATCCCGGCCGGCCGGCGTTCCTGGCCCAGAACGGCGTCGGTTGGTACGGCGACCACGGCCCTGAGGTCATCACCGAGGCGTCCGACAGCCGCGGCGACGCCTTCATGACGAACGTGTCGCGTCAGTGGCAGGCCGCGACCACCCCGGCCGTCGAGGCGGGCGCCCGGGTCTGCGTGCTGCGGACCGTCCCGGTGTACGACCGCACGGCACCGCCGCTCAAGCAGCAGCTGTTGATGTTCAGGATCGGTCTCGGTGCCCAGCTGGGCGACGGGCGGCAGTTCTTCCCCGTCATCTCCTTGCGGGACTGGGTGGCCGCGGTGGTCCACGTCGGCCACGACCCGTCGCTGAGCGGCCCCGTCAACGTGTGCGCGCCCCGCACGCCCACCAACGCCGAGTTCACCCAGGCGCTCGCCCGCGCGGTGCACCGCAAGGCGTTCCTCCAGGTGCCGGCGTTCGTCATCAAGCCCGCCGCCGGGCGGATGGCCAACGAGGTCCTCGGCTCCCTCAACGCGGTCCCCGAGGCGCTCGACAAGTCGGGCTTCCGGTTCCACGACGAGGACGTCGACGACGTGCTCGCCGAGGCCCTGAAGACGTCGTGATCGAGCGGCGTAGCCACGACCGCACCACGGTCGGTGCGTTGCTGGACGGGCTCGACCACTGGCCGTACCCCGAGCGGGTGGCATCGTCGCTGCACCAGGGTGACCTCGGCTGGCACCTGCGCCTCGAGGACGCCGCGATCCAGGACGACGCCTTCGTCGGTTGGTGGGAGGGCGACGCCCTGCTGGCCGTCGGACTGGTCGAGGGAGTCCTGGGGCGCTTCGCCGTACGGCCGGGCTACGACCGCGACCCGGACCTCGGCGAGCAGGTGGCTCAGGTGTGCCGGGACCTGCCCGCGGACTCCGAGGTGTACGTGGACGTGCGCCCCGAGACCGCCACCCGTCGGATTCTCGCCGGCGAGGGCTGGACCCTCGACCCCGAACCGTGGGTGGCGCTGCACGCCGACCTCGCCCGGTGGCAGCCGCCCGTGGATCTCGACGGGTGCCAGGTCGTCGAGGCGGCCGACGCGGTACCCGACCGCGTGGCCGTGCAGCGATCCGGCTTCGAGCGGTCGACGTTCACCGAGGAGGCCTGGGCGCGGCTGGCCGACGGACCGGGCTACCGGCGCGACCTCGACCTGGTGCTCGTCGGTGACGGCGGCGTCCCGGTCTCGATCGCCACCGCGTGGTGGGCCGGCACGGGCGCGACCGCCATCCTCGAGCCCGTGGCGTCCCACCGCGACCATCGCGGCCGCGGCTGGGGGGTCCGTGTCGTCACCGCCTTGCTCATGCGCCTGCGGGACCTCGGCGCCTCGGGGGTCACGGTGTGCACGCCGCTCGACTACGTCGGCGCGATCGCCACCTATCGCGCGGCCGGGCTGCACGAGGTCGAGCACCTGCGGTCACTGGTCCGTCCGGCGACGCCGTAGGCCTCGGCCACCCGCCACGCGCCCCGGTCCCGTACGAGCACCACCCGCCGCGTGGACGGCCGGTCGTGCGGCAGCGCCCACCGGCCCCGGTCACGGTCGCCGGCCACCGCGTCGACGAGGACGTCGGTGACCAGCAGGACGAGCCGTCGCCCGGACTCGCGCAGCACGCGCACGGCGAGCACCTGCGTGCGCATCCCCGTCACCCGCAGGCCACGGTCGCGGTAGCCGCGCAGCACGGCCCGGTCCGCCGCCCCGGTGCGCGAACCGGCGACGTACAACTCTGCGAGCGCCGCACCGTCGGCTCGCGCGTACGCCCGTGACCGGCGCGCGTCCCAGGCGCGGAGGACGCGGGCGGCGTACGGCTCGGCAACGCGTGCCTCGACGGCGGACGGGTCGGGCCCGGACTCGCGAAGGGCCAGCGCCACGACCGCGACGCCGCTCACCAGGCCCAGCACCGCCGCCACGACGAGAACCATGCGCGGACCCATGGGCCCAGCGTGCGCCGATCCGGCCGCAGGCGTCGGCCGTCATCCACAGGTACCGTGGACGCGTGACGTTGGACTTCCGCATCGCGGGCCTCGGCCCCGACGCCGTCGACTACCTCGCGGCCTGGGAGCTGCAGCGACAGGTGCACGCCCGGGTCGTGGCCGGCGACCAGCCGCCCACCGTCCTGCTGCTCGAGCACCCGCCGGTGTTCACCGCCGGCAAGCGCACGACCGCGGACGAGCGACCCGCGGATCCCGGCGGCGCTCCGGTCATCGACGTGGACCGGGGCGGCAAGATCACCTTCCACGGACCGGGCCAGCTGGTCGGCTACCCGATCGTGGCGCTGCCCGACCACGTCAAGGTCGTCGACTACGTGCGTCGCGTCGAGGAGGCGCTCATCGGCGTCTGCCGTGACCTCGGCGTCACCACCGCGCGGGTCCCCGGACGCAGCGGGGTGTGGCTGCGGGCGGACGGCCGTGGCCCCGAGCGCAAGGTCGCCGCGATCGGCATCCGCGTCAGCCGCGGCGTGACCATGCACGGCTTCGCCCTCAACTGCGACGTGGACCTCGGCTGGTACGACCGGTTCGTGCCCTGCGGCATCGCCGACGCGGGCGTCACGTCGCTGTCCGGGGAGCTGGGCCACCGGGTGACGGTCTCCGACGTGCTGCCCCTCGTCGAGCGGCACCTGACCGACCTGCTGGCGTGGGCGCCGTACGACCCGACACCCGACTACGAGCCGCGGCCCGAGCCGGGGCGCACGCCGCGCATCGAGCTCCTCACTCCCTGACGGCTTCGGTCAGACGGGACGCGGGGTGGCGGTGCCTGAGTGTTGTTTTCGGCGCGGCAAACCAACCCTCACGCACCGCTCCCCCAGCTCAACCAACCCTCACGCACCGCCACCCGCACGGTCCCGCTGCTCGCGGTAGTGGTCGGCCATCGCCGGGTAGTAGTCGCGCTCGAAGTCGATCGTCGCGAGGTCGCCGCCGGTCTCCGCAGCGACGAGCCGGTCGAGGTAGAACTCCCACCCCGGCCCGACGCTCGGCGCGTCCTCGGGGTCGACGTCGGGCTGGCTGAACGCGAGGGTGGTCACGCCGTCGGCCTCGCTGAGGTCGACGTCGAGGTACCACTGCTGCTCGCCGACCTGCGACGTCACCGCGAGCCGACGGGGCGGGTCGCACTCGCGGATCTCCATCGCGTCGCCGGGAGCCTCCTGGCCCTCGAACGTCATCGCGAACATCACGGTGCCGCTCGACGGGTCGCCGGTCCAGGTGCCCAGCCAGCGGGCCACCCGCTCGGGCTCGGTGATCGCGGCCCACACGTCGTCGATCGGCGCTTTGAAGGTGCGCGTGACGAACAGGGTGAGCCGGCCGTCGATCCGTTCGAGGCGGCCGGTGGGGTCGACGGTCATGCTGTCTCCTGGCGTGAGGTGGGTGAGGTACGGCGGTCGCGAGCGGTCCGTCGTACCTCGGTGGCGAGCGCGTCGAGCGCCTGGGGGACGACCGGAGTGCCGCCCAGCACGAGCCTGTCGAGGAGCGCCTGCACGGGCGTCAGGCCGGCCACGGTGAGCACGTAGTGACGCTCGCGGCCGTGGTCGGTCGCCGTCACCAGCCCGGCGTCGGCGAGCACCTTGAGGTGCTTGCTGACGGCGGGCCGGGAGATCGGGCGACCCGCGGCCAGGTCGACGACCCGGGCCGGGCCGGCGGCCACCTCGTCGAGCAGCGACCGACGTACGGGGTCGGCCAGCGCGGCGAAGACGTCCACCCACAAAAGGTAACCGTTGAGTTACCGGTTGTCGAGGCACGCCGATGCCGGGAGCGTTGTCCCCCCGGCGTAATGTTGGCCGACGTGACCCCCGCTCCGGTGCCCGACGGCAGAAAGCTGCTGCGTCTCGAGGTTCGCAACGCCGAGACGCCCATCGAGCGCAAGCCCGAGTGGATCAAGACCCGGGCACGGATGGGCCCCGAGTACACCGCCCTCCAGACCCTGGTGAAGTCCGAGGGCCTGCACACGGTCTGCCAGGAAGCCGGCTGCCCCAACATCTACGAGTGCTGGGAGGACCGCGAGGCGACCTTCCTCATCGGCGGCGACCAGTGCACGCGTCGCTGCGACTTCTGCCAGATCGACACGGGCAAGCCGCAGCCGCTCGACCGCGACGAGCCGCGCCGGGTCGCCGAGTCCGTGCAGAAGATGGGTCTGCGCTACGCCACCATCACCGGTGTCGCCCGTGACGACCTGCCCGACGGCGGCGCGTGGCTGTACGCCGAGACGGTGCGCGTGATCCACGAGGTCAACCCCGGCACCGGCGTGGAGAACCTGATCCCCGACTTCAACGGCAAGCCCGACCTGCTGACCGAGGTGTTCGAGTCCCGGCCCGAGGTGCTCGCCCACAACGTCGAGACGGTCCCCCGGATCTTCAAGCGGATCCGGCCGGCGTTCCGCTACGACCGCTCGCTCGACGTGCTCACCCAGGCCCGTGACTTCGGCCTGGTCACCAAGTCCAACCTGATCCTGGGCATGGGCGAGACCCGCGAGGAGGTCAGCCAGGCGCTCCGCGACCTGCACCAGGCGGGCACCGAGCTGGTGACGATCACCCAGTACCTCCGCCCCTCCGCCCGGCACCACCCCGTCGAGCGGTGGGTCAAGCCCGAGGAGTTCGTGGAGCTGCAGGCGGAGGCCGAGGAGATCGGCTTCTCCGGCGTGCTCAGCGGACCGCTCGTGCGTTCGTCCTACCGCGCCGGCCGCCTGTACCGTCAGGCGATGGACGCGCGCTCCGTCGTCGCGCCCGCCTGACCTCTCCCACCGTCAGCCCACCCAGCACGGAAAGCTCACATGGCCAAGACTCCCGAGCAGCCCAAGATGAAGCGCCGCCAGCAGTTCGTCGAGACCTTCAAGATGGCGCGCAAGGGCGACCCGAGGCTCGTCTGGTGGCTCCTCGGCGCGTTCGTCCTCGGTGCGGCCATCGGCTTCGGGATCTTCTGGATCCTGCCGGGCAGCGGCGTCATCGCGCTGGTCTCCTCGATCGTCGGCGCCATCATGCTGGGCCTGCTGGGCGCGCTGCTGGTCTTCTCACGTCGGGCCCAGGCCTCGGCGTACGCCCAGATCGAGGGTCGTCCGGGCGCGGCCGCGTCCGCCCTCACCACGCTGCGCCGCGGCTGGAAGACCGAGCCGGCGGTGGGGTTCACCAAGCAGCAGGACGTCGTGCACCGCGTCGTCGGGCCTCCCGGCATCGTGCTCGTCGGCGAGGGCAACCCCACCCGGGTCAAGGCGCTGCTGGCCACCGAGCGCCGCCGCCACGAGCGGGTCGCGGCCGAGGTGCCGATCCACGAGGTCGTCGTCGGCAACGACGAGGGCCAGGTGCCCCTGCCCAAGCTCGTCAGGTACGTCGGCAAGCTCAAGCGCCAGGTCGCCCCGGCCGACATGACCGACCTGCTCAGCAGGCTCAAGGCGATCGACGCCGCCCGCCCCGTCGCTCCCCTGCCGAAGGGTCCCGTGCCCACCAGCATGAAGGGCTTCCGCGGCCAGATGCGCGGCCGCTGACCCTGGTTCGTCGCGGTGGTTTCGAGGCTCGTCGCTGGCGCTCCTCGCACCTCAACCACCGATCTTCGGAGGCACAGCTTTCGGGCTTCAGACCAGGCGGTTCTCGAATGCGTACGCCGCGGCAGCGGTGCGGGAGCCCACGTCCAGCTTGATGAAGATGTTGGAGAGGTGGCGGGCCACCGTCTTCTCGCTGATCACCAACGCAGCGGCGATCTCGGTGTTGGAGGTCCCGCGGGCGACGAGGCGCAGCACCTCGACCTCGCGCTCGGTGAGGCCGGCCGGGTGGTCGGGCGTCGGGTCGAGCAACGCCGCCGTCTCGCGCTCGGCCGGCACGGCGCCCAGCTCGCGGAACGTCCGCAGAGCAGCCGCGAGCTCGGCGGTCGCCGTGTCCGCGTCCCCCAGCTCGCGCAGCGCCCGGCCGACCTGGACACGGGTCCGCGCCGCTTCGTAGGGCACCTCGAGGTCGCGCCAGACCCGTAACGCCCGGCGGAGCACCGGCACGGAGGCGCCGGGGTCCCCCGCGGCCAGCAGCGTGCTCCCCCGCGCCTGGTCCGCCATGGCCCGCACGGCCGCGCTGCCGAAGGCCTCGGCGATCCCGTCCAGCTCGTCGGTGGCCGCGACCGCCTCGTCGATCGCGTCGACGGCCAGCAGCACCTGCACGGCGCCGGGGAGCAGCCGGGACCGGCCGACCGGGTCCCCCGGCTCGGCGAGCAGTCGCCGGACGGCGCCGGCGGCCGCCTCCGTACGACCCCGCGCCAGCCACAGCAGGGCCAGGCCGGGCTGCGGCTCGTAGCCGAAGCCGACCGCCCGGTCGTAGGCCGCCTCGGCGGCACTTTCCAGCACATTGGGATCCTAAGCTTAGAATTCCACGTGGACAAGTTGTCGCG
>JADMIO010001066.1_pt1 | contig 92817 bp, 86 predicted proteins | sample 8958161 | NCBI WGS metagenome assembly JADMIO01 (sample SAMN16585339, study PRJNA669376) | soil metagenome | isolation source: Crop rotation soil | place: USA: Cullars Rotation, Alabama | collected 2011
GCCGCGACTTCAAGTCACGTGAATTCCAAGCTTCGGATCCCACTGTGCTGGAAAGACGTCGCTATGATCATAAACTGCGGCGAAAAAAAGTAGCAACGGCATTCGAATGTTCAGTCCAGACGACCGTGCATATTTTGCACTCACTCCGGCCCGCCATTCCAAAACTGCCTCCTCCGGCTTATTAAGGCACCATTTTGCGACGCCCGCCATTCCGTAATCGGCATCCCCCGCAGTTTTGGAAGTCTCGATAACAGAACGAAAATGTTTCCACGCCTCTGAGTATTTGCCGAGCCACAGAAGTGCAATTCCAAATTGCATAGCGTGCGAAGGAGATGGCTCATTTTCATAGGCTCGTTGGGCAAGCCGTAGACCTTCTTCTCGATCTCCCATTGCACCTCGTAACAATGGCCATACACTGGTAGATTCCATACAATTTCTAAATTCTGAAGCCCGAAGAACCTCTTCCTTTTTCCAATCGCACGCCTTCTGTCGATAGCCTTTCACCAGAGCAAAGCACTCATAAGAAGTTTCTTTGGGCATCGGCTTTGCGGTCTTTTCTGATTGTCCTTTTTTCGGACGCGCCCATATTTTTCAATACAAATCATGGTCGATTTTCGCCTCTCCGGCCAAGCATTTGCATAAAATTTTCATTGGCAGCCAACTTGCTATTTGGTCGTTTCGGATTTAAATATGTGACCATCAGGGCTTTTCCTATGGTTCAAACATTGGAGACCCTGAATTGAAAGTACTAAAGGCTGTTTTGAAAAAATTATCACGTCGCGATTTCCTCCGTAAAGGTTCCTTGGCCACGATTGGCTTTTCTGGAGGCATGTATCTGCAGTCTTCAGAGAGTCACACCGCTCGATTTCTCCGGGACAGGCTTGCGGATGCAACCTCACGCGCTCTGCCAGCGCCTGAAAAACCCGATCCCGCCGCCTGGAGTGACCGAAAAATAACCGCCGCTTGGGTTGGTCATTCGACAGTTTTGCTGAACATTTACGGGTTCACCGTTTTGACCGATCCTGTCCTATTCGCAAGAGTTGGTCCTGAAATTGGCATTACCATTGGCCCTAAAAGGCGAGTTGCAGCCGCCCTGAAAGCGCGCGAATTGCCCCACATCGATCTGGTGCTCTTATCCCATGCGCACCTGGATCACATGGATATGGCTTCGCTCCATTGCTTCCCCGGAACAACCCAGGCCATCACCGCCTCCAGCACAGCCGATATTATCCAATCGACTCGCCTGAGCAGAATTCGCGAACTTGGCTGGGGTGATAGAGCAACCATCTCGTCACCCTCACATGGCGATCTAACGGTTGAAGCGTTCGAAGTGAAACATTGGGGAGCACGCTGGCGGCATGATACCTTTCGCGGATACAACGGCTACATTTTGGAACGGAACGGAAAAAAGATCATTTTCGGCGGCGACACTGCCTACACCTCGAGCTTTTCTCGTTTGAAAGGAAAAGGACCCTTCGCTTTGGCCTGCATGCCCATTGGCGCTTATAACCCTTTTATCAATTCCCATTGCAATCCTGAGCAAGCAGTGCAAATGGCCAATGAAGCGGGTGCAGAGTACATCCTGCCGATGCACCATTTTACGTTTCGTTTGGGCCGAGAAACACCTACAGAACCTTTGGAACGATTTGAATCCGCTTTAGCTTCGGAACCCGAACGGATTGCCCTGCGCCACGCAGGCGAAACTTTCGGGATTTAGCAAATTGCTAGAACAATATTTTCCCCAAAATTTGGTTTTTGCTGATCTTGCCGAAGACCGTATTTGATCGGTTATCGCCAATCACAAAAAACTCATCCCGGCCCAGGTGCGTCGGGCTCAACTCCGCGGGAACTTTCCATTGGGCAAATTTATCCGCGATAGGATTCCCATTAATCACCACCACACCACCCGAAATAGAAACAGTCTCTCCTGGCATGGCGACGATTCTCTTGAGCAGCAGTTCTCCTTCCGTGCTCAGCGCGATCACATCCCCGCGATGGGGAGATCCGTGGGTGTACGAGAGTTTATTGACCAGGTTCATGGAACCATTTGTGTAGGTTGGAGACATGCTCCAGCCAACGATCTTTACTGGCAGCAAAAAATGATGAAAAAAGATGATCGCGCCGATGTACCAAACTAAAACGCGGACTAATGTTCGATTGGGGTTTACGCCGAAAACTAATTTGCGCCAATTGCCCGGGGTCTGTATCGCGATTGCCTCCATAAACTCTCCTTATATATTTCCTGCTTAAGCATAAAATCGGGCGCGTCATCTTCAATCAAGGCAACCCCCTAAACATTCCTCAGAGTTTGTTGAGACAGGGCAGGCGGAAAGTCAGTACTTGCACCCCGGCGTTTACATTGGTGTTGACTTTTCCAGGCAGGGCGCAAATCTAGCGTCCGTTCGCCAATAATTTTAACTTCTCTCTTTTTATGCCATTAATGCACGACATTGATTTCAAAATTTACGGGGACGATATGCAGTTTGTGGAGGTCGAGCTCGATCCCTCTGAAGCAGCCATAGCCGAATCCGGCGGCATGATGTACATGGAAGACGGCATTGCCATGGAAACCATTTTCGGCGATGGCTCCCAGCAAAATTCTGGATTCTTTGGCGCTTTAATGGGTGCTGGTAAAAGGTTGCTGACGGGCGAGTCACTCTTCATGACCGTGTTCCAAAATCAAGGGGTGGGAAAAAAGAAAGTAGCCTTTGGCGCGCCTTATCCGGGGAAGATTGTTCCCATTCATTTGTCCGAAATTGGCGGTGAACTGCTGGCGCAAAAGGATGCGTTTCTCTGCGCGGCCAAAGGAGTCAGTTTAGGCATGGCTTGGCAGAAAAAATTTGGAGTCGGACTTTTCGGCGGCGAAGGTTTTATCATGGAACGCTTGCAAGGGGACGGGTGGGCCTTCATTCATGCAGGCGGCACTTTAATTCAGAAAGATCTAGGCCCTGGAGAAATCATACGAGTAGATACGGGCTGTGTCGTTGCCTATCAACCTTCCGTGGATTTCGATATTCAATACGTTGGCAAAATCAAATCCGCTTTGTTCGGCGGGGAAGGACTATTTTTTGCCACACTTCGAGGGCCCGGCCGGATCTGGCTCCAATCGCTGCCATTTAGCCGTCTAGCCAACCGCATTTTCGCGGCCGCCCCGCAAGCAGGTGGAAAATCGCGCGATGAAGGTTCGATTTTGAGCGGTTTAGGCGGAATCCTGGGCGACAACGATTAAAGCCAAGAGGCCTCCAAATAAACGGGTTTGCAAGCCGGTTAGGCTAACCTCAGCGCGTGGGAACGCAGTATTGAAGCCTGCGCAGATCGGAAAGTTGCTTGCTGCTGGAAGTGAGGTGATTACCCACGACGGAACCTTTGGGACTAAACCATCGCCAATATTCCACATGTCCATCAATGAACGAGAGATGGCAGCCTTGGTTATGTCGATCTGCTGGAGTGCTGCTCCAACTTCCGCTGGTTAAATTAAACTTCTCCTGAGGCAATACTAAAAAATTGCCTGCCCACGTGCTTAGTTCATGCTCTTCAATAAAGACAAATACCTTGTCGTGGGATGGATTCACAATATCTGACAATGTCGTCTTAACGCGCGGGTCCACTCCTGCTCCATCTCCATTCAAATACGCATTTACAGAATAACTTCGATTCCGCAGCAGCTCGCGATGCCCCAGAACACGGGAGTTATCCAGCGGGCAGCGATAAACGCCAGTCGATTTTACATATGGGAAAATGCTCCCAATTTCTAAATTACGATAGGTGACATCTTCCTTGGGCGAACCGACGGCCCAGGAATTGGTTGTGAGGCGGCCACCAAAAAGTTTAGAAGAACCCAAAATCGGTTCCGTCATGTTCAGCGGGAGCGAATCATCATTGTCATCCGTGTACATGTGATAAGCGGTTTGCAATTCCCGAATGTTGTTCAAACACCCTAAGCTTAAAGCGCGCCGTTGCGTGTTATTCAAGGCGGTAGAGAGCAGGCCGACGATGACAACGATAACAAAAATCAAAACAGACAACTCAACCAAAGTAAAACCGGCTAAATTCGCCTGCTTACTCTGGCCCTGACGAGGTCTGCTCAGATTGTTTACCCGCATAAGGATGGCAAAATTCTGGAGTTTGGCTTCTTCAAATCTACTTTTATTTTATCTTATGTCCACAAAAACAAAATGTGCCCGCAGGTTGCGTTCACTTGATAAAGGCTGTTGATGAAGAGTATTAGCTGAAAGTTGACCAAACCGTCAAGCTCATTAACCGTCGTTTGCAGGTTAAGAATTGGTTACGGCAAAGTGCTTTGAAAGAGCAATTCAATGCCTCTGGTTTTGCCAGGTATCAGAAATACTCCAGCCGCAGTGCTATCGAGTGGGGCGCCGTCTGCCTTCAGCTTCACCGCAAGCCCTGTGGGCAGCTTCAAACGATACTGGTCAGGAATGGCTCGGGACTTTGAAAGATCAATATGGCCAACGCCGTTTTTGTATAAGTAATTGAGATTTAATTTGCCGAAATAAGTCGGCAAATTTTGAATCGAAATCCCTTTGACCGAAAGGAACCAACCGGCCGGGATGCCACCCAACAGAACAAGGTCGCTTCCATCCTCAAAAACCAGGCAATCTCGCAGTAAAAGTTCGAGCTCCGCCATGGCCCAGCCGTGAGGCATGGCCACACTATCCAAGCCTTGCGTCCAAATCGTTCGAACCTTATTCCAAGAGCCTGTGCCCGATCTCCCTCCTTCATCAAAGGCATACCAGTCCCGCATTTGTTCATGGCGCAAATGGATAGCCAACGTATCACTTCCTGCCAGGTTATTACCTGTTAAAAGCCCTTGATGCGCTCGGGCCAAAGGAAAGTAACGCCAACTCGAAGGCTCCTGTGCTCCAATACCATGAAATTGATCAAACGCTTTCCCCTCAGTTAACGAGTAAAGGCGGCATGGCCAGAGCACGCAATAACTCCCATAAGCATTGGCCAGATTTGTGCCGAATTTTTGGTCATATTCGTCGAACAATTTCCCAGCAAGATCAGACCACGGACCAGCGTCTTCATTTTTTTTGACTGCCAGAGCTAGTTGCGCGGCAGCACGAACTCCTGCCACGTCAAACGCTTCCGTGTATTCAGGATGGAATCCATCACAAGCACCCGGTTTTAATTCTTTGCGCTCGTGCAGCGGAACGTCTGGGCCAAAAGCCAAACTGTTTTCGCTCACCCAATAAGGGCCCGGGCTTGTGCGGTAATAAGAAATCAACCGGACCAGCTTTTGCACGGACGGATAATTCTTGCGCAGCCAGCCTTCATCCCCTGTTAAACGAAAATGTTCGGCGGCAGCCCAGAGAATTTGTCCGGGATTGTCCGCCTCCGGTTGCACGCGGCCGTTGAACGGATGAGCAAAAAAGTAACTTAAAGCTCGCGCCGCCAGTTCCGGCGCTCCAGCTTTATCAAAAATGTTTACCATGTAGGCCCCGTCCCGGTTAAAAACGTTGTAGTTGGCCACAGCCACGTCTGGAGCATCGTCATTCATGTTGATGGCAAGATGGCAGAGAGCAGCCGTAAAACATTGGGCCCATTGCTGCTCCGGCAATTGCAGCTTCACTTGCCCTGCTAAGTTTTGGAAATAATAGAACGCGTCACGAAATAACTGCGGGGCAGATATTTTTTCGTAAAATTCAAGACCCGCGTCGGGAATGGAAAGTCCGCTTGGATCTACATTCAATTCTGCTTCATCGAATTGGGCCCATTTGCTTTTGCCATCCCAATGATGACCCGCGGCTTTGCGCCCCGCGAGCACCGGACAAACAAAATAAAAATTGGCCGATGTGTGTGGCGCAAGATCACTTTCAAAACTCAAACTGCCGGAACAATTGCCTTGCTCAGATTGAGCCTCAGATTCATCGGGCGTCTCGTTTTTGCGCGCCATTTCACCTACGGAATCGGTGGCGCTTACGCCGGTATCCGATGTTTCTTGCGATGCAACCAAAGCTGGATGTCCATCGGCCATCAAAGCGCGCTCGTCCTCGCTCACTTCCAATTTTTTGACCGCCCAGCCCGCTGCACCTAAGGGCCGGAGTGCGGCAAACAAATTGACTGATTCTTCGCTGGCCGTTTGGTTAGTTAATGTGACTTTGACCCCGACCAGATAATTCGTTCCTAAGGGGGTGTTCTTTTGCACTTCGCAAATTTCGGTTCGAACCCCGATTGGCCCAGCCATCCAGCTACTCCAGGGAATCACGAAACCTTCTGGGGACAAACCATGCTCGCATTTTACATCCGGCATGGTGGGCGCATAAAGCTTGCCCTCGTGCGATACCCAAAAGTAAATGCCGTATGTCCCAAACCCCGGCGAAAAGTTCCCTTCGGCTTCGACAAACGTTTTTAGAGTGTCCCGAGAGTTGGCAATGCCAATGGGAATGTGAATTTTACCTTTGGGATTGAGGTCGTCATACCCTTGTCCCCGCGTCTGGCCAGTCCAAAGCACCAGCGCCACCATGAAAATGAATAGTCGTTTCACGCCACTCTTGTGAAAATAATGTAATGGAATTTGGCCAGCTTGCACATAAATTCAGCGCAGTTGGACAAAGCAGCAGCCGCGCTACTTCCTTCGCACAACTGCCTTGCAGCGATTCTGGCAATTGCGTAGAACAAAGGAATGTCGAAACCGGTTGCGTCAGCTCCAGCTAAATTACGATTTTTGGATATCCATTCTTATTTGGAAGCTTCACTAGCTGAAGTGAATCAAGCGTTGAACAAATTCCTGCCTGCGGAAAAGAAACGCCCCGCGACCATTCATAAAGCGATGCGTTATTCGCTGTTTGCCGGTGGCAAAAGATTGCGCCCGGCCCTTTGTCTGGCGGCGGCGGATGCGTGCGGCGGATCTCACCAAGATGCATTGCCTTTGGCCTGCGCGGTAGAATGCATCCACACCTATTCACTCATCCATGATGATTTGCCGGCGATGGACAATGATGATTTTCGGCGAGGCAAACCGACGAACCATAAAGTATTTGGCGAAGGAATCGCCGTTCTTGCCGGCGACGCTCTTTTGACGCAGGCATTTGAAATTGCCGCGAAAGCCAAAGGGTGGGCTCGTTATCCGCACCAAACTTTAATTTTGGAAATTGCCGAAGCCGCCGGATCTTTGCAGCTCATTGCCGGCCAAGTGGTCGATTTGGAGAGCGAAGGCAAAAAGATCTCCGCCAAAGATTTGAGATACATCCATGAACGAAAAACCTCTGCGCTGCTCCGCTGTTCCGTTCGACTTGGTGGAATGAGCGCTAATTGCTCACCCGCTCAATTGGAAGCTCTGGGCAACTTTGGGTATTACGTTGGACTGGCTTTCCAAGTAATCGACGACATCCTCGACATCACTCAAACGTCGGAAAAATTGGGTAAAACCGCTGGCAAAGACCAAAAAGCGCAGAAAGCAACCTACCCATCTATCGTTGGGATGGACCGATCCAAAAAAATCGCGGAAGACCTCACCAAAAAAGCGTTTGCCTCTCTTGAACCGTTCCGAGGAAAAGCTCGAGCATTGGAAGCGCTCGCGGAATACCTTTTAAAGCGCGATCGCTAATCAAGCCCTAGTCGGAGCGGCATATATTTCTTCCAACTGCCGCGGCGCCGGCCTTGTAGCCGCCGATGTGACAGACTGTGTGAAAACTCCACGAATTGCGGATTAGGCTCCGAACTCGCGCCTCTATAGCGAGGTGTAAATGTCGCTTGGGGCATAAGCCAATCCGGTAGACTCGCAAGCCAATTTGAGTTTATTGCCGATAATCCCCGCTTTTTTGATCAAAATAAGCCAAGTCTGCCCGTCGTTCAGACCTTTTCCATTAACTTTTGGAAGTCCATCACGCTCAGTACTCTTCGCAAATTGTAAACCAATGCGCTCAAACTGAACTCCGCTCGAACTTTGGCTAATCCTCGCATCAGAAAGCAGTCGTGCTCCCAGTTTCGCAAGGTGCCAAAGACATGCTCTACAATCATCCTGCGCTGCTTCATCTTCTCCGGATTATTTTTAAGCCGCTCCGCTTGCCGCTCCACCACAGCTTCGTTGATCCGCCGCCGAATTGCACGATATGCCGCTGTGGTGCATCGCTGCTTTAGGGGACACTTTCGACAGGCCGCTCGGTTATAATAACTTATCCGCTCCTTACCTTTGCTCGGGGACTTGCAACCACGGCCCAGCTCATATCCACCCGGACACCTATAGACATCATTGGATGGGTCGTAAACAAATCGCTCCTTAGGAAAGACGCATTTACCATTGGTGCTTAAACCACTGGTTTTGCCGCTCTCAGGGACATAGGTTTCAATTCCATTTTTTTCGCATGCCTCCAACTGATCGGCTTCGTGATAACCGGCATCTGCCACAACTTTCAATGACTTCGCTTCCAGATTAGTTTTAGCGGCGCAAGCCATGCTGCTCAATTGGTTGCGATCATTTGCTGCTTGCACCACCTCAGGCTCGACAATCAGGTGATGCTTTGCGTCCACAGCCACTTGCACATTGTAACCGACGCCCACTTTTTGCATGCCACGGCTCTCTGGATCAATCTTGGAAATCTCACTAACCTCCTTATCCTTCATTTGGCCAAGGAGTTCCTCATACTCTTGGCGGCGGTTTTTCAAACGACTGATTTTCTCCTTGAGCTCTTGGGTGGTGGGAGCCGAAGGCAGGCTCTGCAACTCCGCATCCTGGGAGTCCAACTCCTTGAGATAATCATCAATTCGCCCCTCCATCTTGCGGATGAGCTCCTGCAGTAGTTTTTGGCTCAAATGATTGCGCGGATTGTTTACTGCCTTGAACTTGCTTCCATCAATGGCCACCAACTCTGCTCCAAACAAGTCTAGCTTTCGGCAAAGCAAGTTGAACTCTTTGAAGAGCGGCTTAAAGCATTGGCGATTTTCCGCTCTGAAATCTGCAATGGTTTTGAAATCTGGCCGGACGGATCGTAAAAGCCACATCACCTCCAGATTGCGCGTGGCTTCTGCTTCCAGTCTGCGACTAGAACGAATGCGACAAAGATAGCCATAGATATAAAGTTTGAGCAGATCGGCCGGATGGTAGGGCGGGCGGCCAGTATGGGCCGGACGCGCACGCTTAAAACCCAGCTTTTCCAAGTCCAGTCCTTCTACGAATGCCTCAATAAAACGCACAGGAGAATTGGAGGGGACGAAGTCTTCAATACAAGGAGGTAGAAGTTGAACCTGCGATCGGTCTGCGCCACGGTTGTAACTCATTAATCTCAAGACGTGATTATTGGGAGACGCTTCAAAGTTTTCACACAGTCTGGTGAAGAGGCGGATTCACGTCCAAAAGCCCCGCGCTCCTAAATTAGGCCATAAGCCCCGGCCTCCAAGCCGCATATTCCAGAAATGTAGGCCGGGTCCCTTGACCCGGCGAATGTCCATTGGGGCTGTAAGCCCTATCGCTTGGAATTGCGTCGCTTGCCCAAATCCGGCCAAAGCGGCATTATGAAAGTGGATGACCTTACGGGAACAAATCTGGATCAGCCTAACTCAATGCACCTTTACCTCGACAATAGTGTCCTGAACAGGCCTTTTGATGACCAACGGCAACCGCGCATTTGGCTCGAAACGCTCTCCTTTAGTCTGGTGCTCACACTCATTGAATCAAGGGAGGCGAGCCTGATTCACTCGCCCATTCACGATTTGGAAAACAGCCGTAACCCATTTCCGATCCGCAAAAAGTGGGTGGAGAAATGCCTGCGGCTCGCTGCCCAGAGGGTTGCACTTTCGGATAGCATTAAGAAACGAGCTTTCGCCTTGGAACAGAGCGGCTTCAAATCCCTCGATGCGCTCCACCTCGCTTTTGCAGAAGCCGCTGGCGCCAGTCATTTCCTGACTTGCGACGACCGGCTGATTCACCTACATTCAGGGCAAATTGTTGTGCAAACGCCGGTGACATTTATCACCAACCTAAATTAAGAATATGAGCGTAATAGTCCAGAACGAATCCGAGACCATCGCCGAGGCGGTCGAAGTGCTCATCGAGCGGCTGCCTGCGTCAAAGATCGTGCGACTACTTTCCTCGTGGCAAATCGGCCAGGGCGATTACCTCAAGCTGCGCGATGAACTTTTTGCTAATGAAACAGTGGACAGCCTTTTCGAAAAGTCGAAGAGCGTCCAGTCATCCTAACGGACGATATAAAGAATCTCGGTAATATAAATCGGATCGATCACCTCACGCCCCGCGCTCCTGAATTGATCCCAAACCCCAGTCGGGGCGGCATATTTCTTCCAACTGCCGCGGCGCCGCCCCTTGTAGCCGCCGATGTGAAGAGGCGGATTCCCGTCCAAAAGCCCCGCGCTCCTGAATTGATCCCAAACCCCGGCCGCCATTCGTAGCTGCCGCCCCAAATAGAAACGGCTTTAAAAATTCAGCGCGGAACCAGTTACTCCGCACGGACCTTTTCTCCCTCTTCATCCGCGCCCATCTCCACGAACTGCGGATTGCGCCCATAACGCGGATGCAAGGAGAAGTGTATCAACCGTTCATTGGCAGCGGATTCTCGTCACAACGCGCCGAACACCTCCGTCTCATTACGAGCAGCGATTTCTACGTTTAACATTGCCATTGACCAGCAGCGCCAGTGCGGTGATAAAGTAGGCTGGTTCGTTCGTCTTAATTTGCATTTACTAAAAAGCATGAAGAGTTTGATCGTTGCTTCCATCATTTTGTTATTTGCCGCTTCCCCCGCGCGCACATTGGGCGCTGCCAAAAGTCTTTTTGAAGACAAGGTTTTGGTCAAAAGCAAAACATTCGAAATTAAGGACAGCCAATTCGAGGAAGCCTTCATCGCTTACAAGGCCGGCCGGATAGCGTCTGGGCAGGATGTGCCCGAAAGCGCGATCAAAGAATTGCAAACCCAATTACTGCAGACGCTGATTGTGACCAAGCTTTTCCTGGCGCGCGCCACCCCAGAAGACCAAAAAAACGGTGAGGAGATCGGCAAAAAATTTATCGATGAGCAAAAGAAACATTTCTCGTCGGAGGCCAGCTTCAACCGCCAATTAGTCGCTTCCGGAATTACCCCACAACAGTTTCGCGATCAAGTGATCGAGCAAGCGGTTGTCAAAGCGGTTATTGATCGCGAGTTGCGCGCGAAAATAAGCATTACGCCGGAACAAATCAAAAAATTCTATGATGAGAATATGAAGATGTTCCAGCAACCGGAAACGGTTAAAGTCAGTCATATTCTGCTCACAACCAAAGATGACGTCACCCACACGGAATTGAGCCAGGACCAGAAACGGGCCAAAGCGGAGAAAATAAAAAAGCTGCTCGATCGCGCCAAAGCAGGAGAAGATTTTGCCAAACTGGTTACTGAAAACAGCGAAGACGCTGCTACACGTGATAAAAATGGGGAATATACCTTTGCTCGCGGTTCGATGCCCCCTGAATTCGAAGCAGCCTCATTCAGCCTGAAGCCCGGACAGATTAGCGATATTGTGGTAAGCGCCTTTGGATTTCACATCATCAAATGTTTGGAAAAAACACCAGCCAAACCGGCAGACCTTTCCAGTATGGAAAAAATGATTACGGAAAGCCTGATCGTGCAAGAAGTGCAAAAAGCCATACCTGCCTATGTCGAGCAATTGAAAAAGGAAGCGGATGTCCAGCTCGTATCCAAGCCCGACTGAGTTGTATTAAGCTAGTTAGTTTTTCAACATCAAACGCACGTCCACCGCTTGCATTCCCGCTTCGCGGATGGCTTGCAAACCCAAATCCGTGTCTTCGTACGCCCGGCAAAATTGCGGAGCAACTCCAATGCGCCGGGCTGCTTCCAGAAAAATATCGGGAGCCGGCTTTTGTCGCGTGACATCTTCGCTCGTAACCACCGCCTCAAACAAGTGCCGCAAATTTAGTTTCACCAGGACTTGTTCGATGATCACTTTGGTCCCTCCGGAAGCTACCGCCATAGGCAATTTGCGGTAATGGGAATGGGCAATCTCGACCACTTCCCGGATGGGCTGCAGCTCTTCCAGGAAGGGCAAGTAAGCTTCTTCCTTTTCTTTGGATAAAGCCAGGTGATCGATTTCCCTCCCCTGCTCTTGCGCGAGCATTTTAAAAATATCGCGCGAAGGAACCCCGCCCAGCGCGTAAAAGCGCTCTTCAGGAAAGTGCAAATTATGTTTGGAGGTGACGGATTGCCAGGCTCTCCAATGCAAAGGCATGCTATTGGCCAGTGTGCCGTCGCAATCGAAGATCAAGCCTTGAATATTTTCCATGATTCTATATGTAAATTGAAGTGGCTTAAAGTTTTAGGGCAGCCAGTTTCTGTTCGAGATCGTTGGCCATGAGCGGCTCGATCATCCCATCGATGTCTCCATCAATGAACGTTGGCAAATTATACAAAGTTAATTCAATGCGATGATCGGTAACGCGGTTCTGCGGGAAGTTGTAGGTGCGAATTCGTTCATTGCGTTCGCCTGTGCCCACTTGCGCCTTTCTTTGGGCGGCATATTTGGCGTTTTCCTCCGCTACTTTGGCTTCCAAAAGGCGGGAGCGCAGAACTGTCAAAGCGCGCGCTTTATTTTTTAGCTGGGAACGCTGGTCAGCGCAACGGACGATCAATCCGGTCGGTTTGTGTATAATTTGCACTGCCGAATCAGTGGTATTGACACCCTGGCCCCCAGGCCCGGACGCTCGGCAAGCTGTGATTTCCAAATCTTCCGGCTTAATATCGATATCGACTTCCTGCGCTTCGGGCAAAACTGCGACCGTGCAAGTGCTGGTGTGAATGCGGCCTTGTGCTTCCGTAGCTGGAACGCGCTGCACCCGGTGCACCCCGCTCTCATACTTCATCCGCTTGTAAACATCGGACCCGGTAACACTGAAAATGATTTCCTTGAAGCCGCCTAAATCGGAATTGCTGGAATCCAAAGTTTCTACTTTCCACCCCTGCCTATCAGCATAGCGGACATACATGCGGTAAAGATCCGCGGCGAACAAAGCGGATTCGGATCCCCCTGCCCCTGCGCGAATTTCAACAATGGTATTTCGAGAGTCGCTCGGGTCTGGGGGCAAAACGCCGCGCTGCACTTCTGAAGCCAGCTTTTTGCATTCGATTTCCAGATGCGCGATTTCTTCACGAGCCATCTGGGCCAGTTCAGAGGAATCCGGCTCGGATTGCAGGATTTGGCGGTTTTCCTGCAGGGCCTCGGTTTTCTTTATAAAATCCTGCCCAACCGCGACCAGATCTTTCAGGCGCGAATATTCCCGGCTTAATTCCTGGGCGCGGATATTGTTCTCGAAAACCTTCGGATCATTGAGCGCGTTCTCCACCTCAACAAATCTGCGCGAGAATTTTTCTATGTGTGGACGTAAATCCAGCTCTTCCATAAAAAGCAGACCGCCCGCGCAGCGTAAAAAACACCAGGGCGGGCGGTCAGAGGAAAGAATCTACTTTTTCTTTTTCTTGGGAGCGGCAGCGGCAGCTTGAGCTGCGGCCGTTTTGGCCAGGCGCTGTTGGAATTTATCCACGCGGCCAGCGGTATCGACAAACTTTTGCGTGCCGGTGTAGAAAGGATGGCACACATTGCAGATACCCACTAAAATCGACTGACGCACAGAACGCGTTTTGATTACGTTTCCGCAAGCGCAACGTATTTCCGCATCCCTATAATTTGGATGTATATCTAATTTCATAAACAAAGGGCGCAAAGCCTACCAACGATTCTCCGGTTGACAAGCGAGAAATTCAAATAAAACCGCTTTGCACAGGAACCAATAGTAGCATAGGCGCGCGAATGCGCAACAGGGTCAGCCAGCCAGCCAACCTCAATTCACTTGCGAATCCTTTTCCTCCACTCGCATCTCTTCCTGTTCTTCCTCGTTAATATCCATGGGCTGTTCACCGGCAGCACTGTTGCAGCGATTGATTGCCGCTTGCAAATCCTTCAGGAAAACGTAGCGATGCCGCGGAGTGATGACCAGCGCCCGAATCAGCCCGCTTTTGCGATGAATCGCCAGACGCCGATGCGAAACTTTAAAAGTGTTGACCCAATTTTCGGCAAATTTTGGTTTGCGCTTGCTCACCCGCTGGATGTTCAACAGCGAAACGCGGCGCAAAGTAATGCCAAACAACCGAATGCGAAGAGCTTTGCGGCCAATGTGGTACTCGAGATGAGTGAACACCCAGGCCGCGAGCAAAGGCAGGAGTATTACTCCGGCAATGAGGTAAACAATTTGGATCATTTTATTCCAAACCAAAGCGTAATTACCGGGACTGCAATGCCAAGGAGAAGGCAAAGCCAAACTTGCCACTTTGCTTTCATGCTTTTAAAGGCCAACACCATCCCCAAAAGAATTGTGATGAGCAGGCAAATGCTCATGAGCGCCACCAGGTATTTGAACAAAACCGGCGAAAAATCCTTGGCATTGTCCGTTGGATACACTTGGTCCACGTGCACCGAGCGCAACCGTTGAATCCAACTCCCTCTTTCCGCGACAACTTTTTTCCGATTGATATGAAAGGTTTGATACCACCCAGTGGCGATAAAAAAGACCAGCATGGGTGTAAAAAAGCAGCTCAATAACAAATGCAAGCGTCGAATCAGCTTCATGGGCGAATTATTTGTCTGCAGGCATTGGTATATTGATCTTCTTGCCCACCCGCAAACTGTTCGGGTTTAAACCCGGATTAGCTTTTTTGACTTGCTCAAGGGTGATTTGCTTTTTCCCCTGTTTTTTATATTCCTCATTGTAAGCCGCGATGATGGTCGAAAGGTAATCTCCCGATTTCACTTCATAAGTGTAGTAATTTTCCGAAACGGGTTCCGGATCTTTTGGTTCGCTGGACTTATGGTCTCTGACAGTGGGAACCGCGACGGGCAATTTGGCCAGTTTTTGAATTTCCGCCAGGATGAGTTGCTTATCCGTTTCGCGTTTTTTGTCGATTTCCTGAATTTTTTCCGCGAGTTCGCGCAGTTGCTCTTGCGTGGCCGCTTTGTTGGCCGCTTGAATGGAATCTTCGCGCAAGCGGTTAACTTCTTCAGCAAGGGCATTAATCTTCTTTTGTTGAGCGGCGTAAGCATCGCGCATGTCTTCCATTAATGCGTTCCAACGCTTGAACCGTTCTTCATTTTCCTGCTTTTCGACCAGCGCAGCCGCCTGCGAAGGCGGTTCATCAGCAAGACTAACCAAAGTCAGAGAGTTCCCAGCGAGTGCCAAAAGGCACCCATAAAAATGAGCCAGTTTCATGGCTGCAAAAGTAGAACGCGCCTGCCACGACGGCAAGAAATTAAGGGTGCTCACGCAGCGGCGACATTCAAAAACGGCAATTTTCCAGATGACCTAAAACCAAAGCTGCTACAAGCCACGTAATAATAAAGCTTAAGCAACTAACTGGATTGGTCTTCCCTTCTCCGCGCGGTAACTTCTCCACATCGCCCCTCGCCCCTCGTCCCTCGCCCCTCGCCCCTCCTCTTCCCCTCTCGCCCCTCACCTAGCATTTTGTCTATTTTAGCCATTTTCCTGTTGACAATACCTCCCATTACTCCTATTCTTCCCATCAAGAAAGGCGCAATAATGCCACACAAAACGACAATCTAAAGCTTATAAACGCTTCAACCAAAAAATTGTCTTAACTATCCACTTCACCTCCTTATGGACTCACCCGAAAATCTTACACCCACCGACAACACCGAACCCACCCCATCTCTCCCTCCTGCTACTCCCTGCGACCCAAGCACTTTAGCTTCTGCCAGCGTCGCAATCCCGGAGCAGCAACCGCCCAGGGATAACCCTCTGCCAAGTGCCATTACCAATGATTTATGCACTCGCCTTCTTGAAGACTCTCTAAACGAAGATACTCCCGCGACCGAGATAAGAACTCTAGTCGAAACTGTGCTCAAAGTTTTAGCCGCGCCCGATGAATCGGAAATCCGCAAACTGGAACTGCAAAAACAACAGCTCGAAGTCGAAATGCAAAAAGTCCAATTAAATGAACTTATCCGTAAGACCGCCCCTCCGAAACACCGTGGCTTGACCCCGGAAATAATAGAGGAGATCGAACGCGAAATGGATTGGATTTAATCCCAAATTTTGCGCAATTGGTTTTTTTTGAGCGCTGGTCTTAGCCCTTAGCCCTTAGCCCTTAGCCCTTAGCCCTTAGCCTTGGTTTTCCGCCTCACGTTGATCTGAATCGCGACATCGGCGGTTTGTATTTGTAGGCCCGGTGCCCTCACCGGGCATGATTTGAATCGCAACGCCTGCGGTTTCCCATACGCGTTCATCCCCGTTCATCCGCGGTTAAAAGCCGCCTCGCACGTGATCTGGAATTTTTCAAATGTAATCAGCTACAGGAAAACTACATATTTGTAACAGCCAAAATTCCAAACAATTGCGGAGCAAATCGCCGCAGCTTTCGCCAAAAGTTTTAAGGCCAAGCCGAAATCCAATGGCTTGAAAAATACGGCGCTCCATAGTTTGGAAATTACGGCTTCCAAACTCGCGCCAAACCGGCAAAAGAGATGAATAATCAAGGGCTGCAAAAGTAAAATTTGCGCTAAATTCACGCAAAAGAATTTTCCAAACGCAATGGACGCATTGCCAACATAACCAAACACCCAGCCGCGGTTTAGCAGAAAGCTGCAGACCGTCGCCGCCGATGATGAAAAGAGATGAGCGCGGATTTTTGGCAAATTGAGCGGCCTTCGGATCAGCAGCCAATAGAGTCCCATATCCAGCGCCGTATTCAAGACGCCCGCCGCAAGAAAGCGTTCAAACTGTTGGATGGGTATCATCCGGTTGGGCGTCGTGAACTAATCAAATTCCTGCGCGTTAGTTTTACCATTTCACTTTCTTGGCGACAGCCCGCAACGCGTAAAGGCGATGTTTGTTATCCTGGAAAACCAGGTTGTATTCAGAATTGAGAAGATCATCAAATAAAACCATTTCGTCGTTACGCAGCAAAATCAGTCCTGGTTTCGATCTCTCCAACTCGCAAGTGAGCTTGTCTAAAGTCATATCGCCGGACCAAAACCGTTTTAAGGGCATTACCGCCAATGAAGGAACCATTGGTATATCAGCGTGAAATGAATAGATTGGATCGCTGCTATAGATAAACTGGACAAATGGCTTGTATCTCTGCATCTCGGGAATAACAAGATCAGTCGAAATTTTGGGTAAACCGCGCAGGTCTTTGATTTCCAAATAAAAGCGTGCCCCCATCCAGAGCGCACAGCAGGAAGCAAACAGCAAAAGAAATGCCCCGGCAGCGCGCGGAGCCCATCTTTTCAGGAATTGGTGTTCAGCCGATGAATGGAGGAGCATGCCGGTTGGTGATAAAACTCGCAGCGCCTCCGTAAAAATAGCTTTGAAGCCAACCGCGGCGCACCAGCAGAGGGGCACGGCAATGTGCACGTAATAATATCCCCACCAAGGCTTATGGACACTAAAAACAAGCAACATTTCCACAAGCCAGATTACCGGAAATAATTCCAACAAAGTGGCGCCGATCCGCGCTTTGAGCTCGCCTCGCCTTCGCGCCTCGCGCCACCCTCTTTCGATCCTACCAGCAGGGGACCAAGATAAGGGCCTTCGTGCGCATGGACCGCCTTTCTCCCCCTCTCCTCGTCCATCGAGGAGAGGGCCGGGGTGAGGAGTCCGATCGACTGCAACACTCTTTGCCTCTTCCAGTCCGCGCATTCCAAATATGCCCTGCCTGTTGGGGATAGCCGTGAGCCAGGAAAGAGCGCCAGCCGGTCTATGCTTCCTTTTCTCTCCCTCTCCTCGTCCTTCGAGGAGAGGGCCGGGGTGAGGAGTCCGGGCGACTGCAACACCAACACCTTTTGCCTCTTCCAGTCCGCGCATTCCAAATATGGCCTGCCTGGACAAAATCCAAACCCCAATCAAACCAGGAATTACCAGGTCCCAATTTCGGACCAGCAACATCCATTCAAATTTATGATCAGCCGCTGAACCCAGTTCATTCGAAACTGCATTCGTAAAATGCGAAGCCCAAGACTGCTGCAATTGCAGGAGAAACGCGCCATTTGATTGAAGCAACCCCACAATTAAAAAAGTAGTTGTGGAGACCGCTGAAAAAAGGATTAATCTTACGAGTATTTTTTGTGATCCAGCTTGACTTTGCAACTCAAGAGAAAAGGCCATCAAAAGAATGATCGGCTCATAAATGAGCGCGATTAATTTAAAATTTAGTGCAATGCCAAACAGGAGCCCTGACAAAGCGCAGGCCAAAACGCTTCCCCGAACCCAAAGCAGAGATATTACCGCCAATGATAGTAATGACGCGGCAATCACCGGCAATTCCAGCATGAACGAAGCGCTTAACTCCAGATATCCAGGTGAAGCGAGCAGAAAAACTGCGGCCAGCATCCTCGCTACAACTCCGGATATTAATGGGCGCAAACATCCCAAAAGCAAAACTCCGGACGCTGTACCCAATAATCTGAGCCAAACTGGGCTTTGGCCAAAGATTTTGCAAAGCTCGGCGCCCAGAGCCGTCAGCAGCGGCGGCTGGTCGTTCCAGATTTCTGTGTAAAGCTTGTTCCCAGAAACGACACTCTCCAGCTTGGCAAATTCAAATCCTTCGTCAGCGCCGATTTGAAGCTTCAATTTAACGAAAGACCTAAAAGCAATGATTTGGACCAATAGTAGAGCAAAAAAAGCTAGATCTGATAACTTTGCAGAGCTGGAATTCTCATCAGCTTCGATTGGTCTGCTATGAATTGCGATTGGCGGAAAAGCTCGGGCGGAGGTTTGGTTACCGTCCGACATTATTCTTTATCTGGATTAATAATTAAACTCGCAAGATTTCCAGTAGCAGCGTCAATTTCGGCGGAAACAGTTTGCAACCGTCCGAACTTGAGGTTTTTGTACCAGGAGATCAAATACCTTGGGACCTTAACGCCGTTTCCAGCGGGCCCTATAATTTCTGGCTGATGGTTCATCGCGAAATCGCGAGGATTGTTACCAAGCGCGATAACCTGGTCGCGGATGCGCTTCGCACATTCGGTTTTGGATAGTTTCGGCGATCCAACGTAATCTTTTAGCCTGACTTCGCGCCTCCAATTAAAAAAGTTGCTGGGGCTGTAAAAGCCGACCATTTTGCATTCATTGCCCAAATTAAATTGCCATCCAGATTTCAAGGTTAAATAGATAAAATATTCCCCTGCACTATTAGTTTCGGCCTTAAGCCATTTCACATCGTTCGTGTACAGCGGAGTGCTGATGGGCAGATGCAGCTTTGGAATATAGTCACTTGCTGAAGCAAGGCTTTTAAGCAGAATGGACTGCTTTGCCTCGCCTTTTACGGTGTTGTCAGCTTCAACTGGCGGCGGCGCTGGATATTCATATTCCGGTTCGACGGCCAATTTGGGAAGTGGTTTATCCAAATTTCTGTTCAGGAAAAATCCGTGGACTATGCGCCTATTAATTGCATCAATCAGGAATTCGACACTAGGCGTGTCTCTTTCAAGATATTGAGGTTTGACCCATGTTATCCTATACCAGCGATACTTACCTGAACCGAGCCTGACATCTGGCTTAAAATTCGGTTCCAAATCAGCGTAAAGAGCTTCAAGATCATATCCCAGATCGACAAGAAATTTGCGGCACATAGTTATTGCCTCATCTCGGCTCATCGGTTCAGGATGATCTGGGGGCAATGGCCTGAGCATCCAGCTCTGATATGGGTTATCAAAGCTATCGATCGCCCCATCGGTGGTTATGAAATTCCAACCGGAATCCAAATAAATCGCAGAACCAAAGGGTTGAATCGTGCTGAACTTTACCTTCCTTACATGAGCTTCGGTCACCGGGGTTGGCACTGGAAGCCCGGACTTACTGCAAAAATCTGAAATAATAGGAAGAAAAAAAGCTAAAAACGCCTTGGTGAACGCCGGAGTCACCTTCAATTTGGCCGTCATGTAGGCTAAAGAATTAGTCATATGGCAGGTTTGCTTATTGATAAGGAAAGTGAGAAGTTGGGGCGTCGTTTTTGTTCGCGTAATTATATTCAAACGCCGTCAAGTTCGCGTATCCGTAAAACTTTATTCCGTAATTCCAATCCCGTTGACCATTTGGAGTCAGCTCCTTATAACTAGCATGATCGCTCGCATTCTTTATGGCAGCCTTTATTCCGTCGTTGCTTTCGCGCCAGCGAAGCATTATTCGCTGTGTAAAATCTATTAAACCAGATTGCACATCCGCACCCCCACCCGTGCCCCAGTATTTATCAACTTGCCAACCAACATACACGGATGGCCTCAGTCTTAACCAGCTAGAGTTCTTTTGTTGATAATATCCCAGATCCAACTCGCTTGACGAGTGCCATGGCCTTTCGGCGTCAGGGATTCCAAAGGCTCGCGCCCAGTTCTTTGAAGCAGTTTGGCACCCGTCTAGGAACACGAAGCGGTAAGGCGCAGGGTTAATTACGACTGGATTTGACTCGGTGATGATGTTACCCAGCAATAATTTACTTTCGGTAGGTTCTGATCCCATTCCCGACAACTCTGGAAAGTCAAATCCTGCCTGCCAAAACTTATTTTCATCGTTCCAGTCCCCGCCCACCTTTGTATTCCCTCCGTGCGAAAACAAAAAAAGGTTTCTGCCGGCCGGATTTTGCACATAGTTATTTCGAAAGTCTGCCCAATCAGCGTTCCTTTGACCTCTGAGGGTATTTTTGTTGCTACCTTCTGCCTTATCCCCGAAGCGTAGCTTATACGCATTGCGACCTCCTGGAGACAAGGGAAAGGGAGGGTGATCATCATAAGATATCGCCTCATCGTACAATGCGCTTACCCAGCCGTCGAACACTCCTTGGAAAGTTGAAGCATTGGCCGCTCCTTTGAAGAGATACTGATAAGCTACTACCCAACTTCCATAATATGGCCAGCTATCATCGTCACCAACATCCCTCTTAATTCGGAAGCTGGGCGCGCTTACAGTGGTGTAGCCGCTCTGTGGCTGAGACCAATTTGCAGCAATTTGGGCTGTGTAAGTGCCTCCAGGAACAGGAAAGCCGTAAGTGTCCTTCGCATCCCATTCTAAGCTTACCAATCCAGTGTCTGAGGAATCAGAGATTTCCCTTACAAGCTGATTATCTTGGTCGTAAATGCTAATCGTAAAATCCGCTGGCGAGTACGAGAGCTTGAAATTGAAATCGAATCCGTCCTCCGATCCCAGATTATCCCAAACCGGTAATGTCTCGAAGTATGAAACGGTTTGGCCTGCAAATGAAATCACATTAAATACACTAAGGTTAATTGCAGCAGATTCTTTATTTTCACCAGTAATCGTACCGCTCCCGGTGTCAATAAGAGCAAAAGCTTTTATTGTATGGGACCCGTTTTGTAGCCGAGCAGTGTCGAGGAGGAGCTTTAAACGCTTGGTGTGTTGCCATTTTCGATGGTTACGCCATCTATGTAATGCCCAGCTTCATCTCTCAAGGATAGCGAATGGGGTAGATAGCCCGATGCAAACTGAATTTGTAATTCCTGAGCGCCTGACAAGGTCCCCGTGGGCACATTGATGAAGTTCATAAAGTTATCGGAAACAAGTGGGTTTCTGCCGTACTCCACCTCCTGATCATTGAATAAGCCATCGTGATCGTAATCTTCGTGCGCTTCTGTGGGATCCGTCCCTAGTGCATATTCATTCGCATTTGTTACCCCATCGCCATCTTGGTCTTCGTTGCCATCATTTGTGCCGTTTGAATCGGTATCAGCGTGCTGCCAGTGATAGGTGTCGTTTTCCAGCCCGTCACCATTTTCATTTTCGTAAAAATCGGGAAGGCCATCCGAATCGGTGTCAAAAGGTACCCCACTCGAAAGTGCTACATAATGTAGAGCCAGTCCCAAAGGAGAAGCGGTGAGGATTTGCTTAAGTTTTGGGAGAATTTGAGTTTTTATAGAGCGTGATTTTTCTGGATTTGGTCAAAATTGGATGGTTATAAGGCTAAATGGATATGGTTTAGGCAAGTCTATGTTTGGGCAGCTTTTGCCTTGGCTTGAGCTGGGGCAGGATTGAGTCGCACTAAATGAAGTTCTTTGCGATTGAGTAACTCCCACTGCACTTCTTCACCCGGCTCGATGCCGATGGCGGCGGCCAAAGCCATAGGCAGGCTTACATAGAGGCGTTGGTTTTGGCCGCGCGAGCGGATCACCTGCACGCGGATGGGATAGGTCGTTTGCATAATTGAATAAATTCTAAGAATAAAAGGCAGAATTTGCTTGTTTTTTATAAGCTAGCTCTTAGGCTAGCCGTCCGTGACCTCCATTATCTCTTTTCCTGCGTCGCTGCGGCCACGCTTAACTCCCGTCCAAGGCAATGTCGATTACATCAACCTCAGCCACCGCTTGGTTCAGATCGACCAACTATTGCATTCCACCGGCTTGGAACGCTTCTTTTTGGAAAAGGCCATTGCTCGCTGGCACGGTCAGGCCAAGCCTTGTGCCAAGCAACTGGAACGTTTTCAAACAATGGCTCTGCAAGGATTGCGTTGCAACATCCTGCGCACTCTCCTGCAAATGAGCTTTCGCAAGTTTAGCTGTGAGTTGGCTGGATCGGCCCTTTGCCAATGGTTCTGCCAGATCGATGCCCTGGATGTGATTATCGTGCCCACCAAGAGCCAGCTCCAGCGCTTTGCCCATCTATTGCCCGCTCCACAAATGCAACAAATCCTCCACCAGCTTTTGCAGTCGGCTGGCCAGGAGCAAAAAGAGCCCGAACTCAAAGCCGCCGTGAAATTGGATGAATATTACCTGGATACAACCTGCTTGGCCGCTCCGATTCATTTTCCGGTGGACTGGGTGCTCTTGCGCGATGCGGTCACTTCGCTAATGAAATCGGTCAAGGTGATCCGCAAACGCAAGCTGTGTTGCCGCATGGAAGAGCCCTCCGAATTTTTGCGCCGGATCAACCGCCTAAGCATTCAAATGAGCAATCAAAAGCGCCGCCCCGACAGCAAAAAGAAACGCAAAACCACGTTGCGCCAAATGAAAAAGCTGGCCCGGATAGTTCAACAACACGCCCAGCGCCACGCTAAATTGCTGGAGGACAAATGGAGCCAAACCGATTTGACTGAGGGCCAAGCGCAGCAGATCCTCAAGCGAATTGAAAACATAGCAGATCAATTGCCCCAAGCCATTAAGCAGGCCCATGAGCGGATTATTGGAGGCCGTCAGATGGACAACAAAGATAAAATCTTAAGCCTGTTTGAAAAGCAAGCGCGGGTGATTGTGCGCCAGAAGGCCGGGGCGGAGGTGGAATTTGGCAATACCTTGGTAGTGGGAGAAAACAAGCACGGTTTGATTTTCGATTGCCACTTGATAGAAGAGCAAGCTCCTGCGGACAGCCAATTGGTATGTGCCAGCTTGCTGCGGGTTGAAGAAGGGGTTAAGGGGACGATCAAAGCGGTGGTTGCTGATCGAGGCTTTGGCAGCAAAGCCAACAGCCAAACACTAAAGGAAGCGGGTGTATTTGACGCGACTTGTCCGAAGGCACCCAATGCATTGCGAGAACGAATGAAAGACAAAAAATTTGCGCGAATGCAGCGCCGGCGCGCGCAGAGCGAAGGGCGCATCGGGCTATTGAAGGCCAATTTTTTGGGGACGGCGCTACGAGCCAAGGGGTTTAAAAATCGGGAAGTGGCTGTGTTGTGGGGAGCGCTGAGCCACAATTTATGGAAATTGGCCAAGCTGAAAATGCCCCAGAAACAGAAATTGAAGCCGCCCTTGAGCCAAGCGGCTTAAGGGCGCGCGCAATTGTTTAAAAACTGAATAAGATAGGAGCAGTGTCTCAAAAATCAGGCATTTTTCGAGTTTCCTGGCGAATCAGAACCATAAAACTAAATTATTTACCGCATCCAGTTACTAAACCTAAATTTATATTTAAAAACAGCCTCTCTTGGGACTGGCTCTAATGTAAACCAATGTTAACCTGCGATGACTCTGTCTCAGCGCCTTCCTTAACCTGGGAGGTTCGAGTTGTGTAGTGATACAATCCCGCCTGTGCCGCTGTACGGCTTCCGGCATTGAATAGCGCGTTAAGTGGCGTTCCAACAGAAATGTAATAATTCCCAAGCGTGCTGGATTGGTAAGGAGGCGCGGAAGTTAGCACGACGTCGTGAGTACCGGTCGGGGTCATCCGGGTAGAATTATTTGGATTTATCCAATAGCCATTGTAGTCTCCCGTAACGTTGGCGCCCTGGGTAACATCGCAGTAATCCAATAAATTATCTTTGAGCACCCACATATCGCTCGTGGCATTGCCCGGGTAAAGTTCCAGCAAGCCAAAGCGGAATAAATTATTGTAAGCCTCAAGATTCGCCGCTAAATCGCTGTAAATATGGGTATAGCATCGTTCGAACAGATTGTTCCTGAGGCGCTGCCGTGGTAGGCCCGTCATACTGATTCACACAAAATATTCCGCCGCGAAAAGCGCAATCCTTAAACTCCATGCTGTCGATTTCTCCATCTGACCAATAGATACCCAATTCATCCGAATTTATCATTGTATGATAGCCAATAGAGCTGGCAATGAGGCTAAAGTCAGTGAACCTTAAATCCGCAGCGGGCGGAGCGTCAACCCCGGTCATCGAGAACAAAATATTACATTGAAGCTCCCATTGACTCCAGTTTTCTTGCGAGACGTTGCAATGGACAATATTGTTGCGGCTCAATGGTGTGCCAATACTTTTGAGAGAAGAGCCATCCAATATTTCAAATCCGCATTGGCATGGATATCCAGTGTCTGAGCCATCATCAACAACATCTGGAAAAAAAGCTACTGTTGCTCCCGCTGTAATGGTCAACTTGGAGTTCCAAATGAAAACATCGCTCACCAAATAGTCGATCGGATCGTAGTAATAACCAAGATCGGGCGCACCGGAAATATACTTCGCTACCAACGGAGTCCAGAGCGCGTCTTCATAAATCGCCAAAGGATACTCAAGCAACTGAGGCGGGGCCTGCGTGGTCCTCTTTTTCATATCATTTAAAAGTGTTGAATTTATTGCATTGGTCCCGGCCTGGTGGAACGAGTGCCCGGAAGCCAAGTAATGGCTACCCAAACCTTTAGTTGCGAACGGATTTGTATCACTGGTTGATTTCGCGGAACCGAATTGCGGATTCGTGGAAGGATAAAATCCGTTATTGTTCCCGATAAGACTGGCTGTGCCGCTGCTAAGTGATGGCACAGATGCCAGGATTGCGTTCACAAAACTGAAACCTGCGGCGGTTGTTGTGGATGTCAACAGCCTTGTGGCTGTGTCCACTGTGCATTGGGTGATGGAATTTCCTGCGGTTGGGGTATTAACGGTCAATGGATATTGCACGCTTGCCATCAGTAGGTTTCGACCGGTTAGGATCGCCCCGCTGCCGCTGCCACTCCCGCTTCCAGTCAGCACGATTCCTTTCACACAATTTACAAACTGGGCATGAGATAACGTGGCGCTGGTCGAGCTGCCTTTTTCGATGCGCAACCCTTCGTTCGCGTAACAAAATCTTAAATTGTTCAATGTTATGCTGCTACCGTAGCTTGTCCATAGCTCAGGAGTCCCATACACTTTACCGCTGGGATTGCCAGTATATGCCGACCAATTACCAGTAGAAATTCCGTCCCCCACGCTATCATCATCCGCTGCCGTGAAGACCGCCGGCAAATACTGTGAGGATTTGAAAGTTAATGTGCTGGTGCATTTTAGATATGCTGTTGTGTTCGTGGTAGGGTATTTAAAAACTGCCCCGCCTTCAATTGTAACCGTCCCATTATAAATGGCCGCTCCGCTCACAAAATACGTATGATCACCCTGAAAGACGGTGGCAGTATTTACAGTGGTGCCAATTGTGGCTAAATAATCTATAACAAAGCCGCGGCGGGATTTGATGTCCGCCTTACTAAACTTTCTAGAAACTGCTGAGGTAGAATGGTTTGCTGCAGCCAAGGCAACTGGAATCGCAGCCAGATTTGAGCTAGGCCCGAAACTTTTCGAGGTGGCCTCGGCCCTTTGTCTGTGAGCAGGCAATGACTTGATTTCTGAATCAATCGAGTTGTATTCTACTGCTTCGAAGAGGAAATTTCTGCCCGCTATGGTGCGGAATTCCTTTGCGACCGGCGCACTGGCGGAACCATCGTTGCTATTAGCGTCGTTGGCTCTCGCATTGCCGGTCGCGAGAACAAATTCGCCGAATCCAAGCACCTCGTCCACTAGATCCGGAGTTAGCAGTGCGCGCCTGCGATTATCATCCTCTTCCACCCGAATGGGCCTACGCGTGCGGTCTGGTTCTGGGAATTGGTAAAATTAAGTAATAACCCGAAGGCGGCAATGGTCAGGCGAAAATCCATAGGACTGCGGATCGATACGCTCTGTTACAAGAATGTCCTGCTCAAAAGTGCCTTTATTGATGGTTATTAACACGTCGGCGGAAACGCCGTCGAAAGCATCGGCATAGAGCACCTGGTTTTTCTCGATGAGAGCGCCATCTGAATCCCGGATTTGCCCAATAATTTGCGAGCGGCCAGTTTTGGCGTCGTAAAGCTCAATCGCAACGGGAGTGGAGCGCAAGGTTTGGCCGTCCCTAGTCAGAACGCGGACCGCGCCTTGTTCATGAATGTTGGCGCTTAAATGCACTTTGTATTGCAATTTTTCGGCGGAAAACCCGTCAATCGCGATATCAAATTCGGGCACGCTGGGCACATACGCTTGTCCGTCCCAGTAATTCATGCCAGTGCAGATTTCGACCAAGGAGGAGCCAGGGCGGCCAGGGCCGCCATTTCCCTGCTGGTTTTTGGGCGTGTCTTGCTTGCCCGTCCGAAAGGTCTTCCATTTGCGATGGTTCAGCCCGGTTTCCACCAATTCTGAAGTAATAGCGGCCGGCTTGTAGCGAGGAATGTCGTTTGTGCTCAGAGCCTTGCCGCGTTTGGCATCCATTTGGAATTGGGCGGAAGAACTATAGCGCTGCGGCTGCGCGGGTGTTGCGGCAGGCAATGCGGATCCTCCGGCCCCAAACAACATAGCAGAGAACAAAAATGTCTTAAAACAGGTTTTTGAATTCATGATGCGTGATCTCCCAGGTCATTATTGCGTTTGTTAAATCTGCACAATTCATAAACCTAAGTTTTGGTTGAGTCATCACAATTCCTTTGCACAAACGCGACAAAGTTTTGCACAAATGCGACACGTTGGTTAGCGCCCAATTTTAAAAATGCGCCAGGCGTTATGCCTGCAACTTTGAGAAATCGGCGCGTAAAATGGGCCTGGTTGCAGTAGCGTAAATCCGAAGCGACCGTTTTAATCGAGTTGCCATCCATGAGCAGGTTTAAGGATTTTATGATTCGCTGCCGGTCCAGCCATCTTTTGGGCGGACAATCAAATTCAGAGGCATAGCGCCTTTCCAAGCTTCTTTTGCTTGTATTTGTGAGAGCGGCCAGATGTTTTACCTGATATCGCGAGAGCTCCACGGGCGCAGCTTTGAAGGGTGAGCTCGCGCTCGTGAGGATCGCTTGTGGGTACGACGTTCCGGCAATGTGAATTGCCTTTGCGCCGTTCGGCTCGCCCTCAAAACGATGCGCTTCCATGATAAGCCAATTAATGCGTTTAACCGATTCAAAGCATGCTTTCGGGATATTGCAATAAAATATTTGGTTCCTTTTAGAACAACCGCGAACGGAGGGGAAAAAACGAAATTAATGTCAGCGTCTCAAGCCTTCGAAGGCCACTTTAGTCCAACCTTTTTGGAGTCCTTTCGCATCCCTTCGCATCCCTTCGCGATTGAAATTGTCCCTTTCTGACCTATTGTCTTTTTTATCCATATTTCTGTTGAAAAAATCCCCCATTACTCATATTGTTCCCCTTAAGAAAGGCGCAATAATGCCACGCAAACGACAAAATAAGATTTATCAAAGCCTCAACCAAAATATGTCTTAACAATCCACTTTATCTCATTATGGACTCCCCCGAGAATCTCACCCCCATCGACAACACCGAACCCACCCAATCACTCACCACTGCTGCTCCCTGCGATTCAAGCACTTCAGCTTCGACCAGCGCCCCAACCCAGGAGCAGCAGCCGCGCAAGGACATCACCCTGCCAAGCGCTATTGCCGATAATTTACGCGCGCGCCTTTTTCGAGCCATTCATAACCAATCTGCTCGCGCAACCGAGATAAGAGCTTTGGTCGAAACCTTGCTCAAAGTCCTGGCTGCGCCCGACGAATCGGAAATTCGCAAACTGAAACTGCAAAAACAACAGCTCGCAGTCGAAATTCAAAAACTCGAACTAAACGAATTTATCCGTCAGACTACACCTGCCCCACCCAAACGCGGCTTAACCCAGGAACTGATAGATGAGATTGAACGCGCAATGGGTTGGGTATAATCGCAAATTTTTATTAGAGCGATTCCGGCTTTTAGGGCCGGGTCCCGAAACCAAATCACCAAAACAACAAAAACTATGAAAATAAGAAAAGACAGTCCCTTCGCAAACCTAACCGAAGACCAACGGGACCAATTATTGGTCTCGTCTCAAACCATTCCATTGGAACAATTGGCTCAATCACTTAGTCAATGGCCCGAACCGATCCATTGCTCAGTCTCGGGTTTAAGCCGCTTCTTGAAAATGCTCCGGCAGGAAAAACTATTGCGCGAGGCCACGGCCTCCACTGAAATAGCCCAGGGCTTCGCCAGGCGGGAAGCAATCCCAAGCGTTCGCGAAGCCACCTTGGGCGCGGTGCGAGAGCGCATCTATCAAGCCGCCGTCGATTCCAGCAACCGTGAGCTATTAATCAAGGTGCTCGAGACATTATCTGGCGAGAGGTCCCGCGATCGCCTCATTGAGTTGCAGGAGCGCAAATTAAAATTGACCGAAGATTGCGAGCTCCGGAAGCTCAAGGTGGCGGAAGAGAACGTTAAGATCGGATGGTCCAAATTGGAAATACATCAAGAGCGCTCCGCCCGAAAGCTTTTGCCCAAACTGCGCAATCTCGCTTTGGACACCGAAAAATCCATTCAAGACCGCCTCGAATCGGTAATTCAGTGCCTGGAAGTCGATGCTGGCACCTTACTAGAGACTGACACCCACTAAAAACCACTCAATTCAGAACCCACAAAACAACACAGCGACAAATGTTAAATTCTCAATTCAACATTCTGTTTGCCTTTTTCAACTTAGAACCCGCAATTAAAGATTATCAATTGCGGGTTCTAGGTTCGATTGCTCGAAATGCGCATTGGTCCTTTAGCATTTCTCCTTCCATCTTTAAAATTCAGCCCTTAGAATTTAGCGCTCAGCCTTACCCCGTTGGCCCTCAGCCTTACCCCGTTGGCCCTCAGCCTTACCCCGTTGGCCCTCAGCCTTACCCCGTTGGCCCTCAGCCTTACCCCGTTGGCCCTCAGCCTTACCCCGTTGGCCCTCAGCCTTACCCCCCCGGGGTATATATCTTTTCCTTAAACGCAAAAAGTGCAATTTTTCTGCAAGTCATTGGATTTAAGTTACTTACGAATTTTCAGGTCAAACAAAGATGCGCAAAAGATGCGCAAACAGGCCTTTTTTTGCGCATAACGTTACAAATTTTCGAAAGAAAAAATTGCTTCAACGCCGTTGGGATAGCCGAATTTTTTGCGTCTGAAGTAACTGCGAAGGGTGCGGAGTTTACGGGTAAGGAGAAATGCGCGTTAGGAATTGTGCGGTCCTGCGCATCCTTTTGATTAAACGCTTTACATACATAGCGTCACAATGTATATGGGTGATATGATTGAGAAAGAACTGGTGGCGGCCTCAACTGAACCGTTGATTTTATCCCTGCTCGCCAACAGTGAAAGCTACGGTTACCAACTAATTCAGGAAGTCAAAAATCTCTCCGGGGATAAAATTAAATGGACGGATGGCATGCTGTACCCGGTGTTGCACCGGATGGAGAACAACGGGTGGATCAAGTCTCGCTGGGTGGAGATGGAAAACGGACGCAAGCGCAAATACTATTCAATCAAAAAGGAAGGTCATCAAGCCCTCCAGGATAAGCGCGAACAATGGACCATGATTTCTTCCGTCCTAGGCGGTTTATGGAAAGGAAAATATGTTTAATCTCGAAGAGTCCATCTTAGAATGGCGTGAGCAGATGCTGGCCGCCGGAGTTAAGAATCCAGAGATCGTGGACGAGTTGGAAAGTCATTTGCGTGAAGATTGGGCGCGCCGGGTGGAGTCGGGAGAAAGTGAGAAGCAAGCATTTTGGGGAGCAGTGCAAGGCATAGGCCAAGCCAGTTTACTCAAACACGAATTCGCAAAAGTGGGTGGAAAAAAACGGCTGTGGCTGACGACGATCAAGGGCATTATGGCCGGAAGTTTTGTTCCAATGCCTCCTTTGAGCAGATTTACCCTTGGCGCGCTCCGGACATTAGACTTGGCCCGGCAGGAAGCGCCCCGCCTCAATCACGGTTTTGTCGGCACTGAACACGTCTTGCTTGGCCTGCTGGCCCTGGATGAGGGCGTTATTCGGAATGTTTTTAAAAGAATAGGGGTGGATCGTGAGGGTGTAAGACGGGAAATCAAGAATTGGGTGAGCGTTTTTCCGCCTAGCAAAATCACGGGCCCTCTTCCATTGACTCCTCGGGTCAAGAAATCTCTCTACCTTGCCGCCAGGGAAGCCAGGGTCTGCCAGAACGCTCGCGTCGGACCGGAACATATTTTGCTTGGCTTGGTCCTGGAAGGTGACGGGGTGGCCGGGCGTGTTCTGAGAGATTTGGGTTTCAGTCCTGAGACGACCCGAGAGGAAATCATGAGAGAGATGGGCCGGAAACCATGTGGTAGTACGGATGATCAATTAGAAAATCGGCTTCGATTTCTGCGGAAAGCGAACGCCGAACAAATGCCACATTCTGAGGTTGGTTTATTCGACCACTTGCTTGGCACTCGGCGGTTGTTGGTCGCGTGGGAGGCGCGGCCTGCGCTTTGTGACGCCGGTTTATTCCATTCGGTTTATGGCACTGAACACTATGAACTGAAGGCCGTTCCGCTCACCATGCGGAAAGAAGTGCAGGAGTTGATTGGAGAGGAGGCGGAGTCATTAGCGTGGCTATTCTGCATGATGCGTCGGGAGAGTTTATTCCAGAACGTGGGTCGGGAAAGAGACTTGAAAGTTCAGCATCGCTTGACGGACGAATGGCTTCCGCTAACGAAAATTCAGATTCAAGATTTGTTGACGATGACCCTGGCCAATACGTTGGAGGGGTATCCCCGATGTTCGTGGTTTTGGCGTCGCTACCTGCGTTGGGTTGTGCGCCCATATCTGAAATTTGTTAGTCCACAGGCCCAAAGGGCGATAACCCGAATGGATGTGCGTGGGTGGGAAATTTGGAAATGAGGAATCAGTCGTCTTATCAAGCGCTGCGAACCCGCCCATCGCGCTTCGGTGGAACTGCGAAGGCACACGAATTTACGCGAAGGAGAAATGCTCGATAGGAATTGCGCGAGGCAGATTTTCCTTTTTTTCTCAGCGCCTCGGCGACTTTGCGCGAGTACGAGGAGGCAAACTTCGCTCTTAACTCAGCTATGCCTCGAATGATTGGCATTAATTTCCCACTTACGAAAACAAATTCAGCGCCTGGAATTCTGTTTGAGATTAAATTATACGCGTAAGCACTCAAGCCTGACCTCGGCCTCGCGTCAGTTCCAAAATGCATTTTCGACACAACCAAAGCGGGATTATTCCGAAAATACCGAACGAGCAATCAATCAATCGCCAGCCAAATGGGATTTCGCGAATGCCTCCCATTACCAGCGCGAAAGGCACGACCAGCACACACGCAATCATCCCAAAGTCAATCACCCAAATGTTTTTTACCGGATCGCGCAAAGGGCCGATGAAAAGAATGGCGATGACAAAATGAGCAAATGCCAGCCAGTCGGTGCCGTAAGCAATGAAGGGATACTTAGCGTTCGTGTCAATCAGCGCGTTCTGGACTTTTAAAAGCCATTGCGCCAGTCCAGATTCGCCACTGATCCATCGAGTCAAAACCTTCAACTCCGTTTCCAGTGGTATCGCTGTCGTTCCGCTGATTGCCAACCCAACGATAAAAATCCATAGAAAGATGCGAATGCGATTTAATAATGCAAACTCGTTCTTGGTCATTTTTCTTTCGCCTTCCCGTAAAATCCATTGAATCTATGAACCACATGGCCCCTATCGACCGGTGAGTTTTGTTAATTTATTGGAAAGAATTTCCTTAAGTTTATCGTGCGATTCAATTACAATTAGGATGCCAAATCCCGCAATCACATGCAGTTCAATTAATTTGACAACCCATAGATCCAAAAACTTTAAATGCATGTAGGTCCAGCAAAGAGTCCCTTCCAATTTCCGTCTGATTCAGCACACAATTTAAGTGCCGGAACGGAGTCGCTCTTCGTTACTACGCCGTTTGCTCATTGGTTTTCAATTTCTTTCGTTTTTTTTCCCTACTTATAAATAATCGAATCCCAAGAATATTTCCTGTACCCCATAACACACCTGCCAGCCCCTCAAATGAAAGTGAGTGCCTAACACACGCCACTCCAAGCAATGCACCCATACTAGTCCCTATCGTCAGAAGCGCTCCATCAAATTCACCTCGAAGTGGCAATCGGCCGCGAATTAGTGGCGAATCCATTGAGGGCAAGCGAAAATCGCGATTTGAAACTGAACGATAGTTTTGTTTGCAAATGAAGAACATTGAAATAAAGGAAACAGGCCCGACAAGCAGCATCACGACGATGTCACCGTCGTTCTTTCCAAAGTGGGAGTTAGACCTAAACCATTGTGTCCCCAAAATAAAAAAGGCGGCCAAGATGAGCACGCGAGCTTTAAATGGATTGAGAAACGGTTTAATTGGGAATTCCTTCGACTTAGAAGTTCATTTTTGTTCTTGTGCCGATTTATTTGGCTTTCATTCCGAGCGCCAATTGAAGCCTTAAAACCTTATCCTTGCAATTAGGAAAGCCTACAACACTTGATCGTAATGACAGAAAGAAAAAACAGAAGCGGGCCGGATTCCACAGCGATGAATTAAAATAAATTTTGCGGTGAATCGTTTGTTTTGCCCATCCAAGGCAGCCGACGTCTGGGACTGAGTTTCTGATTTGAGTTAGTTGCTGCAACCCCGCTGGGGTTGACGGATCTTCGGACGTCTCTGACCCCGGGTGGCTCGTTCCTCGCAACCCGGGGCTAATGGCTGCAATCCCTTCGGGATTGTTAGAAGAATGGCTAAGGGCTAAAAAGGAGGAGGCGAAGGCGCAAAATAGAATTCTTGCTGAATGCAAAATTATAAATTCTAAAGGCGAAATGCGAAAATAGAGTTAGCGAATCCTCTTCACCTTGGTTTTAATGCTCAGCATGGGCGTCCTCTGTCATTGGTTTGCACTTCAAGTATTGCCGAGGCTATGCAGTGACGCACGGGCATTTGTTCGCGTTCCCTTGATATTCCTTAATGCAATGGGAGAGTAATTCCCCGTTGAGCTTGGTACTTTCCCGCTCTATCGGCATACGAAATTTGACAAACTTCGTAGGCGCGAAAGAAAAGAACCTGCGCCAGACCTTCGTTTGCATATATTTTCGCGGGTAAGGGAGTGGTGTTTGAAATCTCCAATGTGACGTGACCTTCCCATTCCGGTTCGAACGGCGTCACATTGACGATGACGCCACAACGAGCGTAAGTGCTCTTTCCAATGCAAACGGTGAGAATGTCTCGTGGAATCCGGAAATATTCGACGCTTCTGGCAAGCGCGAATGAATTTGGTGGCACAATGCAGACAGCTCCCTTTATATCCACGAATGATTTTGCATCAAAGTTTTTGGGATCGACGACTGTGTTGAAGACATTAGTGAAAACTTTAAATTCATCGGCTACCCGCAAATCATAACCATAGCTGGACAAGCCATAGCTGATGGCCTTTTGGCCATTATCGAGTTTGCGCACTTGCCGTTCAACAAACGGTTTGATCATGTTCAGCTTTTTGGCAAGCCGGCAAATTTCTTTGTCACAGAGAATGCTCATGCAAATTAAAACTGGGAAAGCCCGCCGCCACAAATACCACTTAGCAACACTCTAAATTAAGACGGCGTTGCACGGTCAATTCGATTCAATTGCTCCCACACCCGGGGACACAAGGTTTCATTAGATAGCAATGCGGCCGTTTCACCATACAAGCGAGCCACCCGTTTGATATTCGGTGACTCGTGTTTCAAAAAAGTTTTTCTCTTTGCCTAAATCAATCGTCTCACTCATCCACGGAAAGGGATTTTTTGAGCAAAACTTCACCGGCAAGCCAATGCGTTCAAACCGGCGGTCCGCGACGTGTTGAACGTATTCCCGAAACATTCCAGCGTTGAGTCCAAGGATGCCTCGTGGAAGACAATCCTCCGCGTAAGCAATTTCCAATTCAACCGCCTCCTCGATGAGTGTTTGAAGTTCGGTTTGGAACCGCGGAGTCCAAATCTCTGGGTTCTCCGCTTTGATGCCATTGATAAGATCAATTCCAAAATTCAGGTGAATCGTCTCGTCACGCAGGATATATTGGAATTGTTCACCTACTCCGGTCATTCGATTTTGGCGGTGAAAAGAAAGCATCATCACGAATCCACTGTAAAAAAAGATGCCTTCCATGATGACATAGAAGCCGACAAGATTTTTAACAAAAGATTGAATTCCAGCGACCGTTTCGGTGCTGAAGTCCGACTGGACAATGTCGCTGGTGAGCTTCATCTCGAAGGCATCCTTGTCCCGGATGGAATTGACTTCATGATACATGTTGAAGATCTCGCGCTCGTCGAGCGCAAGGGATTCGCAGATGTAGTGGAATGTGTGGGTATGAATCGCCTCTTCAAACGCCTGCCGGAGCAAATATTGCCGTGCTTCTGGATTGGTGATGTGCTTGAAGATGGCGAGCACAAGGTTATTGCCGACCAGGCTTTCGGCGGTGCTGAAAAAACCAAGGTTGCGCATGATGACCTGACGTTCATCCGCGGTAAGCTTGTTGGATTTCCATAACTCGATATCGCGTTGCATTGGCACTTCAGTGGGCATCCAGTGATTCGCACAGCCGTTGAGATAATGTTCCCAAGCCCATTTGTATTTGAGGGGCATAATCTGATTGACGTCCACGGCTCGGCAGTTAAGAAGCCGTTTGTCCTCAGCGTTGATTCGTTTGGCAAGATCGTGATTTTTCGGGCGTTCGGAGGTGGTATTGCAACAAGACATACTTTGTTTATGTTAATGGTTTAGGTTGGCTTTCTTTGTTGGATGAGGGAGGTAAGCCATGCCACAGATCGCCACCCCTTGAGCGCAGACCAGTGACGCGCAAGCCTTCATGGGTGGATTTGAATTCCATGGCATGGCCGATTCTGACATTTTCAGAGTTTGGATCTTGCGGTGCGCGCCGCCGACACAAGGTTCTCTAAAGCCGGTTTCACTTCCTCCCACTTGCGCGTCTTCAAGCCGCAATCAGGGTTGATCCAGAGGCGCTCTTTGGGTATCACTTTGGTTGCTGCTTGAATCAAACCAAGCATTTCTTCCGCGGAAGGAATACGGGGCGAATGAATGTCCCAGATCCCCGGCCCGATATCATTTGGGTAATGGAACTTGGCGAATGCTCCGAGCAGTTCCATGTTGGAACGGGAAGTTTCGATGGAAATCACATCGGCGTCCAACTCCGCAATGCTTTCCAGAATATCATCAAATTCGCAGTAACACATGTGAGTGTGAATCTGTGTTTCATCCCGCACTCCTGATGCCGCAAGGCGAAATGCATCCACTGCCCAACGCAGATATTGCGGCCAGTCCGATCTGCGCAGGGGCAGTCCCTCACGCAAGGCAGGTTCATCAATTTGGATAATTGCCAAGCCACAGCCTTCCAGATCCTGGACTTCGTCGCGCAGTGCCAATGCGATTTGCTTTGCCGTCTCACTCCGGGGCTGATCGTCGCGCACGAAACTCCATTGCAGGATAGTGATAGGTCCGGTCAGCATTCCTTTCATAAACTTAGGCGTAAGGGACTGAGCATATTTTGACCAACGAACAGTCATTGGTTTGGATCGGGAAACGTCTCCAAAAATGATCGGTGGTTTTACACACCGCGAACCGTAACTCTGAACCCAGCCATTTCCTGTAAAAGCGAAACCAGTCAGTTGTTCGCCGAAATATTCGACCATGTCATTTCGCTCAAATTCGCCATGAACGAGTACATCAAGGCCGAGTTCGTCTTGCCATCGGACACAATCAGCAGTTTTGAGTTCAAGAAACCGTTCGTAATCGGCTGTAGAGAGTTCGCCTCTCTTCCACCTGGAGCGAGCCGACCGAACATCCTCAGTCTGAGGAAACGAGCCAATGGTTGTGGTTGGAAAAGGTGGAAGTTGAAGCCGCTGTTGTTGTTGGATTCGCCTTATAGAAAATGGGCTTTGACGTCGCAAATCGCGAGTGCCAACCCCTCTGCTACGTTCCATCACAGCGGAATTGTGAATGCGTGCGCTATTTTGCCGACTCGCTATAGCTCTATGGTTTTCTTCCAGCGTGGCGCTTTCCTCCTTCTGATGAACCACGCGGGCGAGCAACTCGATTTCCGACAGTTTCTCCTCTGCAAATGCCATCCAGCTTTTCAACTGGGCATCCAATCCTGTTTCGTGTTTCAGGCTTAGAGGCGTGTGGATCAGAGAACATGAAGGTGAAATGATTAGTCGATCCGGGCCGATTCGCTTAAGAGCGCGATGAAGAATTCCCAACGAACGCTCCAAATTATTTTTCCAAATATTTCGTCCGTCCACTATTCCAAGTGATAGTTGCATCGTCGGTGGGATAACACCCAGAAGCTGATCCAGTTCATGGGGTGCGCGAACTGCGTCGTAGTGAAGCGCATCAACGGGCAAATGACAGGCAGTTTCAAGATTATCCCCCAAATCGCCAAAATAGGTTGTGAGCATCACCTTCAATGACGGCACTGCATTGCGGATCTTTGCATACGTCTGAGTAAACGTAGCTTTCTGCGAACGGGACAAGTCTAGGCAAAGGACTGGCTCATCAATTTGCACCCATTCTGCCCCCTGTGCTTGGAGACGTTGCAGACCTTCAAAATAGACGGGTAATAAGTTTGGAAGTAACGAAAGGGGGTCCATCGGTTTCACCTGTTGTCCGCGCACTTTGCCCATCATTAGAAACGTGATTGGCCCTATCAAAACTGGAACCGTACGAATTCCAACAGCGAGCGCCTCGGCAAATTCATCAAATGGCTTTGTGGAAGATAGGCGGAAGGTCTGCTCTTCATGTAATTCAGGGACTAGGTAATGATAATTGGTATCAAACCACTTGGTCATTTCGAGTGCAGTAGCCGATTTGGCGTTGTTGCAATCATGGCAGCTTGCATCTCCACTGACCCCGCGAGCCATTGCAAAATAGATTGCTAGGTCCACCGCATCGCCTTTCCACTGGAATCGTTGCGGAATTGCGCCAATTAAAGCACAGGTATCCAGCACTTGGTCGTAAAGACTGAAATCATTGGACGGAATAAAATCAATGCCCGCCGCTTTTTGTATGCGCCAGTTCTCCAAACGAATTGCTTTGGCCGTTTCATGCAATTGCCTTTCGTCAATTTTCTTTGACCAGAAGGATTCAAGAGCACGTTTGAGTTCACGCTTGGCCCCAATGCGGGGAAAGCCCAGATTATGTGTTCGTATTTTATCGTTCATTTTCATTCCCATTACAGCGATGGGATTGCTTGGTTAATTGTTGAGAGCGATAATCGGACTCCGAGTTTATGCGAGCTCGCTCGCGCCTCCTTTCTTAGCCTTGACCGGAGATTCCCGATTGGCATCACTTCCGTTGCGTCAAACAGGACGTTGCTGGAGTAGAAAGTCGTTTCTCGTTACCGCAGCGCGACTGTGGCCGGTTTTCACGGCCTTCCTGCGAGCTCAACCAAATTGCTTAAATCATTGGCACGCCTCGCATGTAGGATCATTCAGCGAGCAAAGTTTAACCTCATTGGCAGAGGGTTCACTATTCACGCCGTTTTCCCGCTGCACCTTGATATTTGCTGACGCGCTTTTGTTTCTCATCCAGCGCGGCTGCAAACCGCGCCGATTCACATCGCTCGTGGATTTCTCAATTTGCGTTGCTGCCAGAGACCGAAGATAGTAAGTGGTTTTCAATCCCTTCTCCCAAGCGAGCAGATACATTTCGCTCAGTTGTTTCCCGTTCGGTTGCGCCAAATAAAGATTGAGCGATTGCCCCATATCCAACCACTTTTGCCGTCGGCTAGCGCATTCGATAAGCCATTGTGGTTCGATTTCGAACGCGGTTTGATAAAGCGCTTTTAAATCAGCAGGGATACGCTCGATATCCTGAATTGAGCCATCGTAGTACTTGAGGTCATCCACCATCTCGGCGTCCCATAAGCCACGCTGCTTCAAGTCCGCCACAAGGAATGTGTTCGCGGTGGTGAAGTCGCCGCTCAAGTTGGCCTTGGCGAAAAGATGCTTGTAGGTCGGCTCAATGGATTGGCTGACTCCAACAATGTTTGAAATCGTCGCCGTGGGCGCGATGGCCATTGTATTTGAATTGCGCAGTCCGTGAGCGCGGATCGCATTCCGCACCTCCGACCAATCCAGGCGTGCCGCCCGATCCATGCTTAGGAACCCACCCCGTTCTTGCGCCAACAATTCGATAGTATCTATTGGCAGTAAACCGGCGCTCCACTTTGAACCTTCAAATGAAGCGTAAGGACCTCTCTCTTTGGCGAGTTCTACCGATGCGAGCAGCGTGTGATATGCGATTATCTCCATACTTTCATCCGCAAACGCGACTGCCTCTTTGCTCGCATAAGGAAGACGGAGCCGATAAAGCGCGTCCTGAAAACCCATGAGCCCAAGACCCACAGGTCGATGTCTGAGATTCGCATTCCGGGCCTCAGGTGTGGGATAGAAATTAATGTCGATGACATTGTCTAACATCCGCATGGCGGTCCGAATGGTGAGAGCCAGCACATCACGATCAACTCCATTGGTTGACATGTGCGCGGCCAGATTCACAGAACCAAGATTGCAAACCGCAGTTTCATCCGCTGAGGTGTTCAGGAGGATTTCCGTGCAAAGATTGGAGCTATGGACTACTCCAACATGGGCTTGTGAGGAACGAATGTTTGAAGGGTCTTTGAAAGTGATCCATGGATGGCCCGTTTCAAAAAGCATGGTCAACATCTTGCGCCAGAGGGCGACCGCTTCTACCCGCTTAAACAGCTTCAGTTTGCCCTCGTCGGCAAGACGTTCATATTCCTGGTAACGTAGCTCAAAGGCTTTGCCGTAGAGATCGTGCAAATCTGGGGTTTCGTTTGGGCTAAAAAGTGTCCATTGTTCACCAGCTTTGACCCGCCTCATGAATAGATCGGGAATCCAATTTGCCGTATTCATGTCATGAGTCCGACGGCGTTCGTCGCCAGTGTTCTTTCTCAATTCCAGGAAGTCTTCGATGTCTAAGTGCCAGCTTTCAAGATACGCGCACATCGCGCCTTTTCGTTTTCCTCCTTGATTCACAGCAACAGCGGTGTCGTTGGCGACCTTCAAAAAAGGAATGACGCCTTGGCTGGTGCCATTAGTCCCTTTGATGTGGGCGCCTGTCGCCCTGATATTTGTCCAATCGTTTCCGAGCCCGCCCGCCCATTTGGATAACTTCGCATCATCACTGAGGACTTTGAAAATATGCTCCAGATCGTCCATCACCGTGCTTAGATAACAGGAACTTAGTTGCGGATGTAATGTTCCAGCATTGAAGAGAGTTGGAGTGCTGCTGATAAAGCGAAACGTTGAGAGCACTTCATAAAACTCAATAGCACGCTCGTGTTTTTGCTCACCTTCATTCATCGCAAGACCCATTGCGACCCGCATCCAAAAATACTGTGTGGTTTCCAGCCTCAAGCCATCGTGGTGAATTAGATAACGATCGTACAGGGTCTGGACGCCCACGTAAGTGAAAAGGTCATCACGGTCCAGCCGGAGCGATTTCGCCAGCCGGGCCAGATCAAATTCGCCAAGTTCTTGAGAAAGGCGAAATACTTCGATACCGCGCGCGATGTAATTAGGGAAATGATCCCGATGTTGTTCTGCCAGTTCAGTGGGCGTGCGAAATTTTGGAAGAACTTCGCGGTAAAGTTTGCTTAACAACAAACGCCCGGCCACAAAAGTGTAATCAGGCTCCTGCTCAATCCGCGACCGGGCCGCAAATATCATCGCTTGTTCGATCTCGTGGGTTTTTACACCGTCGTAGAGATTCTTCAAAGATTCCTCAGCCAACTCTCGCGATGAGCAAGTCTTCTCTACACCTCGACACGCGCCAATTAATCGGCGGCGAATACGCTGGGGGTCGAGGGGTTCGCGAACGCCGTCAGGATTTGTTACGTGAATCTGGGCCTGTAATTCACCTTCAACTGTTCTGTCTCCTCTCAAAGCGCGGGCTTTGCGGCGCTCCTCCCTATACAAAATGAAACGGCGGGCTGCTCCGTGATGTCCCGCCTCCATCAACTGTGTTTCCGCTAAATCTTGCAGCCGTTCAATCTCCAGCGTCTCTCCTTTAACTGCTCGAGAAATGGCAGCGTGGATTACGGAGTTGGCCACACGGAGCACGTTGCACTGGGAGGCATGCGGCAGTTCCTGATCGCGATGCAAACCTGCATCTGCTTTGAAGGCGGCTTCAATGGCTAGAAGGATGCGGGTTTCCTCGAAAGGAACCACGCGCCCGTCGCGTTTGCGGACAAAGAAATCCTGTCCGAGAAGTGGGTCGAGTTGCACCAGCCTGAGCTGGCCGTCAAGTTGTTCGTGCAGCATATTTGGGTGATTCCATTTTTGCGGTTGCCGAGCCGCGTTTCTTGGAGGGAAATCACCCGTACAGGAGATTTGTGGGCACAAAAAAGCCCGCAGTCACTTGCACGAGGGAGTGAAGGCGGGCCGAAATTTACTCGGGGTATGCTCGTCTTTTTCCCTCATCCTGTCTGTGGCAAGACAGATGCCGGCGTCACAAAACGCCGGACTTGATGAGTACGAAAAGCAGGTCTTCTGGCTTCGAGTTCATTCTACTTGCCTCACCTTCCCATCCATCACTGGACAGTGGCTTACTTGAGGGGTTCGTCGCTCGTTACAGCGGGACTTTACCACACGGGATTCACACCCGTTTTCCTATTCTCCTATGATTTTCATCATAAGCACTTTTCGCATTTGAACACCACTAATGGTATTCGTTTCAAAGAACTACCACAACCCGTAGCTTTTTTGCTGGTCGGTGTCAAAGAAAAAATGAGCAGAGCAATTTCAAATATCTGGCGGAGGGGCGTACAGCAGGCGAACCCTGGCTCCACAATTTCCAGCCGATACGCGAGCTGAATTTGCCCTCGGTTCAGTAAAGTATTAGCTCGAACTAGTTTACCACATTGCGTGAAACTGTGCCTTGCTCAGGCATGGTGTGGCGGTTGGAAACAACTGAGGAGAAGGCAATTAATTAAGTTTCTTGGTGAAATCATTTATAACCGCAGGCGCACTAAAAAAGACGAATAAAGCAGCAAATGTGAATTTAATCACACTTGCTGTCTTTATTGCGATCGGCTGCGTTTGCTTTTTTTGGTTTGTTCATGCGCGAGAAGCTGAAAAATTTGCAAAAATTATCGACCGCACTTTTTTGGTGTCGGTAAACCTTCAGCAGTACGTCGATGATAAAGGCCATTTTCCTGGGAGCCTGACGAATCTCGTCGCCGAAAATCAACTGGACAGCAGGTTATTGCTGCCACTTGATAATGAAACGACCTCGTATAGACCTCCGGATAAATTGACGAATAGTTCCTGGAAGTTAATTGTTGTTAAATACAAAAACCGAAAAATTGTAATTTTCAAAAACTTTGAAAAGGAAATTACCAAATAGTTGGTGTTCTGGTAGAGATCCAAGAGTTCTGCAGTCGGAAGTGACACCCCCTACAAACGCGAATAGAGGCGAAGAAAAAAAGATTGAAAATTGTGCCAGGGAGAAGCTAGTGGAGTTCGCGAATCGGGTCGGCCCCGGGACGGGGATTGGGGCTGAATTTCTGATTTAAGTTAGTTGCTGCAACCCCGCTGGGGTTGGCGGAGCTCTGGACGTCTGACCCAGGGTGGCTCGTTCCTCGCAACCCTGGGCTAATTGCTGCAATCCCTTTGGGATTGTGAAGCGAAATGCTAAATTCTAAAAAGGCGCAAAGTAAGGGCCAAAGATGAATAGCTGACTTCAAATGCTGAACAAGGCTAAATTCAAGGATCAGCCTTTTATCCAACGAAACAATTCGATGATTTTTGGGGGCTGGCCAGTGCGCAATATTCCGATGCGAAAGATTTTGCCAGCCATCCATAAGGCCGCAGCGGTGGAGACAAGGAGCAGGAAAGTGGTGCCGATTAAATCAATTAAAGGCGGATTCGCGTTAACCCGGTTCATCATGGTGAAAGGAGTATAAATGGGAATCCACGAAAGGACCCGAGCCACGGTTCCATTGGGATCCTTTGGAATAAAAGTCATGGTCATCAGGGGGACCATCATTAGCATGGTGATCATGCCCATATAGCTCTGCGCTTCTTTGAGGGTGTTACAGACGCTGCCGAGCGCGAGCATCAACGTTGCATAAAGCAGGTAGCCTAAAAGAAAATAAACCAAAAACATGGGGATCAAATTCGACGATTTCAAAATCAAAAGCAGTTGGCCGGTAATCTCGGAAGCGCCCCCGGATTTCCAGATCAGGACGCCAAACAGGGATGCCATCCAGACGCCGACCATAGTGAGTCCGCTGGCGGCAATGCCAAATAATTTACCCATCATCAATTCACCAGGTGTCACTGAGGAGAGGAGCACTTCAATGATGCGATTCGATTTTTCCTCGATGATGTTATTGAGCAGTTTTTGAGAGATGGTGAATATAGCGACCCACAGGAGATAAACAAAGACACTAGGCAGCCATTGCCGAATAATGTCCGCCCGATTGACTGCCTCCTGGCCAGTTTGCTTGTTGGGGTTGAGACTGGCAAAAGCGGCGCGCGTTTGCTCGACCTCCTGGATGACAGAGCTATCCAATCCACGCGCCAGGTATTCGCGACGGCGCAGCTCTTTATTGACTGCCTGCTCAAAGGCATCGCGTAGTGTGCTGTCGGCCAAGTTGGCCGACCAGTATTCGATCCCACCCTTTGCGGTATTGGTGCTCCCCTGCCCGGTCCCAGGGCGAACAATATGATTTTCCACGTCGCGCGGGATTAGCATGGCGGCGTATAATTCAAGTTCCCGTCCATTTGCGGCGAGGTTCTTTTCCCGACGAAGATACGGCTTTAATTGACGAGCCAGCGAGGGGAGGTCCGCATTGGCATCAATTTCTGAAGGGAGAGGGGCGGGTTGAAAAGACCTAATAACCGGCGCATTGGCAACGGGTTCGCCTGGTTGTGAACGAGGTTTGAGCTGGGCCAGGGTGGATTCGACGGCGGAGGCGAACTTTCCTGATTGATCGATCAGAACATAATGGCGAACGCGCGTTCCTTTTGTCTCCAGCAGGACTGAAACTTTTCCAGTGACGAAAAGAATGAGCGGAAACATAAATAAGCTGATCCAAAATCCCTTGGTTTTGGCGCTCTCGACGTATTCGCGCCAGGCGACTAGAAAAATGAATCTCATCGGAAAGAGGCCTCCCTCGCTTCTGGACCCACCAATCGCATGAAGACTTCATGCAAAGTGGGTTCGGATTGGTTGAAGCCGCGCAATCGAATTCCTTTGGCGAAGCACAATTGCAAGATCGCCTGCGGATCGGCGTTTTCGCCGATTTGTAATTCCCAATGGGTCGGACCAGCCGCGCCGGTTGATGCGCCAGACTTTTCCGCTGGCCCCACGGAAAGCACTCCGTTTAAAGCGCGCAATGGCCCGATATCATCCTCGGTTTCGATGCGCACACGCCGCGGCATGGCGCGTTTGGACTCGGCAATAGTGCCATCAAAGATCTTTTTGCCTTTGGCCATAAGCAGGATGCGTTCGCACAATCGCTCGGCATGTTGCATGACATGGGTGGAAAAGAGGATGGTGCGATTGCGCGCGGCCATGTCCCGAATAATTTCTTCCATGACTTGTTGATTAACAGGGTCAAGCCCGGAAAAGGGTTCATCGAGAATGATGAACTCCGGATCGTGGGCAATGGAAGCGAGCATTTGCACTTTCTGCCCCATGCCTTTGGAAAGCGCCTCGGTGGGTTTGGCCGCAAAATCTTTCAGGCCGTAGCGTTCGAGCAAATCGAAAGCCCTCTGGCGAGCGGCTTTTGTGCTTAGCCCTTTCAAAGTGGCAAAATAGGCAATGACAGACCAGACCTTCATTTTTTTGTAAAGGCCTTTCTCTTCAGGAAGATAACCAATGCGTTGGCGCACTTGGAGGGCTGACTGGTGTCCGAGGACGGTAATGACGCCAGTAGTTGGGCGAATGATTTCCAGGATCATTCGAATGGTGGTGGTCTTGCCCGCGCCGTTTGGCCCAAGGAAACCGCAAATCGAGCCGGCAGGAAGTGTGAAACTAACATCATCAACGGCCTTGAAATCACCATAGAATTTGGTGACATGACGCAATTCCAAGGGGGGCGCTTCAACTTTGGAATTAATATCCATCGACGATTTAGGAGCCTGCCTGAAAATTCTGGCCAAGGAAATTCTAAATGCTGAAAAAGGCTTAGGATGTCTCACCCAGGGTGGCTCGTTCCTCGCAACCCTGGGCTAATTGCTGCAATCCCTTTGGGATTGTGAAGCGAAATGCTAAATTCTAAGGGCTAAGGGCTAAATTCTAAAAAGGACGGAAGCGGAAGGCGAAAAGTAAGGGCGAAAAACGGAAATGCTGAATTCTAAATTCTAATTAAAAGGCGATTAGGTTTTAACTGTTTTAACAAAGCGGGCCATGCGTTCGGTGGCGATTTGGATTTGTTCCAAACTAGTGGCAAAGCAGCAGCGCAGGTATCCTTCTCCACTAGGGCCAAAGGCGCTGCCAGGCACACATGCGACTTTTTCCTGCTGCAATAGTTTTAAGGCAAATTCTTTGGAGCTTAATCCAGTGCTTTCAATGGAAGGGAAGGCGTAAAAGGAGCCGCGGGGCAGATGGCATTTCAAACCCATGTCATTGAAGGCATTGACGATGTAATTGCGGCGCACGCGATAATGATCGCGCATTTCCACGGTATCGGCGTCTCCATGTAAGATGGCTTCGAGCGCGGCTTCCTGGCTGATTATGCTGGCGCAAAGCATCGAGTATTGATGGATACGCATCATTGCCTCAATTAATTCGGCGGGGCCGCAAGCATAACCGATGCGAAAACCGGTCATGGCATAAGCCTTGGAAAAGCCATGCAAGAAAATGGTGCGCTCCCGCATGCCGGGCAAGGAAGCGATTGAAACATGTTCGCCCTCAAAGGTGAGTTCGGAATAAATTTCGTCCGTTATGACAAGGAGATTATGTTTGAGGACCACTTCCGCAATCTTGAGCAGCTCCGAGCGGGTCATGGTTCCACCAGTTGGGTTGGTGGGAAAATTCAAGACCAAGGCTTTGGATTTGGGAGTGACTGCTTTTTCAATGGCTTCAGCGGTGACGGCGAAATTATCCCGGGCTTTGCAAGAAACGGCAATGGGAACACCATGGCAAAGGCTGATGCTGGGAGCGTAGCTTACGTAACAGGGTTCATGATACAGAATTTCATCGCCTGGATCGATGACGGCGCGCAAAGCAATATCCAAGGCTTCGCTGACGCCGACCGCGATTAAAATTTGCCGTTGCGGATCGTAGCTTACGTTAAAACGGCGTTCGAGGCTGGCGCAAATGGCCTGGCGCAGCTTGAGCAAACCTAAATTGGAAGTGTAGCTGGTGCGCCCGCGTTCCAAGGCGTAAATAGCTGCTTCGCGAATGTGCCAGGGGGTTGCGAAATCGGGTTCCCCCACCCCGAGTGAAATGACACCGGCGGTGTTTTGGACGATATCGAAAAACTCACGAATGCCAGAGCGGGGAATTTCCCGCACATTATTGGCTATGAACTTTTGGGCTTGGAATGGAGGCGCCATAGGAGGTGGGAGATCCTCCGGCAACGGTCCTGAGCAGGATCGTTGACCGGAAATTAAGCGGCTGCTTTGTCTTCCTTGCGCCGTAGCAAGGGCTTGGCCTGCTCAAGGACGACCGGTTTGGTGATTTTGATGGAAACGACTTCTTCGTTGCTGGGGATGTCATACATGACATCGAGCATGATTTTTTCCAACAAAGCGCGCAAGGCTCGGGCTCCAGTCCCTTTTTTCAAGGCTAAACCGGCGAGTTCAACGAGCGCATCGGGGGAGAACTCAAGCTCGACCCCATCATAGGCCAGCAATTTTGCGTATTGCTTGACCAAGGCGTTCTTCGGTTCGCACAAAATACTGGTAAGCTGCTCGAGAGTTAATTCCTCGAGCGCGGTAACCATGGGCAAACGACCGACAAATTCTGGAATAAAGCCGTAACTGAGCAGATCTTCGGGTTCAACTTGCTGGAGAAGGCTGGAGCGATCCGCTTCCGCCGCCGTGAAATTATTTCCGGCAGCGCCAAAGCCCATTACCCTGCGGCCAAGACGGCGTTGAATAATTTTTTCGAGCCCGACAAATGCCCCGCCGCAAATAAACAAAATTTGGCTGGTATCCACCCGGATGTACTCTTGCTGGGGATGTTTTCTGCCACCTTGCGGTGGGACGTTGCAGATGGTGCCTTCCAGGATCTTCAGCAATGCCTGCTGCACTCCTTCGCCGGAAACGTCGCGGGTAATGGAAACATTTTCAGTTTTACGCGCGATTTTATCGATTTCATCGATATAAACGATTCCCATTTGGGCTCGTTTTACATCGTAGTCCGCGTTTTGCAGGAGGCGCAGAATAATATTCTCAACATCTTCTCCGACATAACCAGCTTCGGTCAGGGTGGTGGCGTCGGCAATGGCGAAAGGAACATCGAGGATGCGGGCCAAAGTGCGAGCGAGCAAAGTCTTGCCTGAGCCAGTGGGCCCGATCATCAGGATGTTGCTCTTTTCCAATTCCACATCCGCGTGCCGTTCTTCGACCATTTCCACGCGAGGATTGCGATTGTAAGCGGCTTCGGGTTGAATGCGCTTGTAATGGTTGTGAACGGCGACGGATAAAGTCTTTTTGGCGTAATCCTGGCCAATGCAATAGGCATCGAGCTGCTTTTTGATTTCAACCGGCTTTAGAAGATTGATCTTGGGAACCGATTTTTTGGCTTCCAGCCTTAGTTCCTTATCCAGAACATTCTTGCAGATGATAACGCAGCCGTCGCAGATATAAACACCGGGGCCTTGGATCAACTTTTTAACTTCAGAATGAGCCTTGCCGCAAAAGCTGCATAAAGTGATCTGATTATTTCGAGCCATTACCTTAAGTTAAGAAATGTTAAGGCCGGTTCCAAGCATAATCATTTCAAATTTGTACTTTTTTGACCGTCTTTGCTGAGCAATTCAGGGATTTCCTTGCGAGATTGGACAACCTCATCCACTAAACCATACGCTTTGGCTTCGTCAGCGGACATAAAATTGTCGCGGTCGCAATCTTTTTCCACCTGTTCAATCGGTCTGCCGGTGTGATGGGACAAAATGCTGTTCAGGCGCTGCTTTAAGCGAAGCATGAAACGGACGCGAATTTCCACGTCACTGGCAGGGCCTTCGGCGCCGCCCAAAACCTGATGGATCATGATATTGGAATTGGGCAAGGCAAACCGCTTGCCTTTGGTGCCGGCGCTCAGGAGCACCGCGCCCATGCTGGCAGCTTGGCCCACGCAATAGGTATTCACGTCGCAAGTCAGAAACTGCATGGTATCGTAAATGGCCAAGCCAGCAGTAACGCTGCCGCCCGGGGAGTTAATGTACAGATGAATATCCTTTTTGGGATCAGCCATTTGCAAGAAAAGCAGTTGGGCGATGATGAGGTTGGCCACCATATCGTCCACGGGGGTGCCAAGAAATACGATTCGATCAACCAACAAACGGGAATAAATGTCGAAGGACCGTTCACCGCGACCGGTTTGCTCGACAACCATTGGAATCAAAAAGTTTTGCATGGCTAATCTTTCTTTAAATCTATCTTAGCAAACTAACGAACCGAACAGAAAGCGTCAAGCGGGGCCGCGAGTGCAATGCTGAAGTGGGACGGAATAGAAAATAGCCGATAAAGCAAGAGACTTAAGATCGAAATAGGAAAATGTATTCGGGTTTTGGACTTTCCAACCGCCATTGGCTATCGTAGATATCCCTTTCCGCTGTTTTCAGCGGCCAAAAGTTATGAAACCAGAAGTCGAATTATATGATACGACCTTGCGCGATGGCAGCCAAGGCGAAGGCATAAATTTTTCGGTTGCGGATAAAATTCGCATTGCCGAAAAAATTGATTCGTTTGGTATTCATTTCATTGAAGGGGGCTGGCCAGGATCGAACCCAAAAGATATTGAATTTTTTGCACAAGCCCGGCGACGCACATTTAAGAACAGCTTGCTGGCCGCTTTCGGTTCCACTCGCAGGAAAAAAGTGGCAGTGGAAGCGGATGATCAGGTGCGGCTGCTGCTGGAAGCGGAAACGCCGGTGATCACGATTTATGGAAAAACGTGGATGCTGCATGTGAAAGAGGTGCTGACCACCACGCCGGATGAAAATCTGGCAATGATCGCGGACACGGTGCGGTTTCTGAAGAGTCACGGTCGGATGGTCATCTATGATGCTGAGCATGCTTTTGACGGTTACAAAGATAACCCTGAATACGCGCTGGCCACTTGGGAAGCCGCGGAAAAAGCCGGGGCTGATAACGTAACTTTATGCGACACGAATGGCGGCTGCCTTCCTAAAGAAATAACGGAAATTGTGCAAGCTGCTCGTCGCAAGTTAACCTGCAAAATCGGAATCCACACGCACAATGACATTGGGCTCGGTGTTGCCAATGCTTTGGCTGGGATTGAAGCAGGAGCGACCCATGTGCAAGGGACAATTAATGGTTACGGTGAACGAACGGGCAATTGTAATATTACGAGTGTAATCCCCACTTTGGCTTTGAAAATGGGCAAATACATTTTGCCGGAAGGTACACTGCCGAAATTGAAAGAGCTTTCTCAGTTTGTGGATGAAATTGCAAATATACGCCATGACCCGCGCCAACCTTGGGTTGGCAGCGCATGTTTCGCGCATAAAGGCGGCACCCACGTGAATGCCGTGCAAAAAGTGGTTCATAGTTACGAGCATGTGAAGCCTGAATTGGTGGGGAATAGCCGCCGCGTGCTCATTAGTGACCTGGCTGGGCGCAGCAATATCGCCTTAAAAGCTCAAGAGCTAGGCTTTCAAATTTCCAATGATACGCCTGAATTGAAAACGATTCTGGCCCGAGTAAAAGAATTGGAACACAAAGGCTATGAATTTGAAGCAGCGGAAGCGTCGCTTGCTTTGGTGATTAAAAAAACGGTGCAACATGTGGAAGCTCCGTTCAAAGTGGACGCGTACCATGTTTCGATGCGGCGCGATGGGCAGTCTTCGGTCTGCGAAGCGACGATCAAAGTGAGAGTGGGAGATAAACGCGCTCATACCGTGGCCGAAGGCGATGGACCAGTCAATGCGCTGGATTCGGCTTTGCGCACGGCTTTAGTGCGGTTTTATCCAATTTTGGAAAAAGTGCAATTAACTGACTACAAGGTGCGCATTTTGGATTCCGGCACGGGCACCGCCGCCAAAACGCGCGTGCTCATTCAATCGAGCGACCAAGGGCGCGAATGGGCCACGGTCGGCGTGAGCGACAATATTGTCGAGGCCAGCTTGCAAGCGCTGGTCGATTCCATGGAGTATTGTCTCCTTCAACCAAATTAAATTAGGTTCCAATGGCAGAAATCCCCAAAGTGTACGACCCAGGGGCCGTGGAGGCTCGCTGGTACCAATTCTGGCTTGAAAATAATTGCTTTACCGCCAACGCGGGAAGCAAAAAGCAGGCGTATTCGATCGTAATTCCTCCACCCAATGTGACGGGCATTCTGCACATGGGCCATGTTCTAAATAACACCATTCAGGACATACTCGCCCGCAAAGCTCGCATGCAAGGCAAGGAAGTGCTCTGGCTGCCAGGGACCGATCATGCGGGCATTTCCACCCAAGTTATGGTTGAGCGCATGCTCAAAAAAGAGGAGAAAACAACCAGGCGCGCTTTAGGCCGGGAGAAATTCGTGGAACGAGTCTGGCAATGGAAAGAAAAGCATGGCGGGATCATTATTGATCAGCTTAAAAAGCTTGGCTGCTCGTGTGACTGGACGCGCGAACGTTTCACGATGGATCCGGAGTATTGCCAGCGCGTGCTGGAGACCTTTGTTGACCTTTATAACAAGGGCTTGATTTACCGAGGGAAACGGATCGTCAATTGGTGCCCGTCCACGCAAACCGCGCTGTCGGACGAAGAAGTGAATATGAAAACGCAGAATGGGTTTTTGTATTACTTCAAAGTGGAAGTGGAAGAGCGGCCCGGAACTTTTTTAACAATTGCAACTACCCGCCCGGAAACGATTCCAGGCGACACCGCCATCGCGGTGAACCCCAAAGATGGGCGGTACCGTGATTATATCGGTTTGCATGCCTTGCGGCCGATTCCATTCGAGTATGACCGGGAACGCAAGCGCATCCCGATTATTGGGGATGCGCATGTCGATTTCGAATTTGGCACCGGCGTGTTGAAGGTGACCCCAGCGCATGACAAGGCCGACTTTGAAATCGGGCAGCGCCATAAATTGCCCGCCGTTGAGGTGATTAACCCGGACGGAACAATGAATGAATTGGCTGGCGCTGATCTGCGAGGATTGGACCGCGTGGAAGCGCGCAAGCTTGCGGCTGAGAAATTGAAGGAGGCGGGAATTTTGGTGAAGGAAGAACCGTACCAAAACACCGTTGGCTACAGTGAACGGGCGGATGTGCCGATCGAACCGCGCTTGTCTGAACAATGGTTTTTAAAATATCCAAGCGTGGATAAAGCGCAGAACGCGGCGGCAACGGGCGATATTCAGTTTTATCCCAATCGCTGGCATAAGGTGTATGACCATTGGCTCACGAATATCCAGGACTGGTGCATAAGCCGCCAGCTTTGGTGGGGCCATCGCATTCCGGTGTGGTATCGCGGCGGAGAAACGCGCTGCCAAGTGGAAAGCCCAGGCGCGGGTTGGGAACAAGATCCGGATGTGTTGGATACCTGGTTTTCTTCCTGGCTGTGGCCTTTTGCCACGATGGATGATCCCACTAAATCGAAGTTTTATCCGACAACGGTGCTGGTGACCGGGCCCGATATTCTATTCTTTTGGGTGGCGCGCATGATCATGGCCGGGTTTGAATACACCGGAAAAAAGCCATTTGGAGACGTTTATCTGACGGGAATCGTCCGCGATAGCAAAGGGCGGAAAATGTCGAAAACTTTGGGCAACTCCCCTGACCCACTGGACTTAATTAAAAACTACAGCGCGGACGCTTTGCGGTTTGGCATCATGCGTTCGGCTCCGCTAGGTCAGGATGTGCTGTTCGATGAACAGCATGTGGAATTGGGGCGCAACTTTTGCACCAAACTTTGGAACGCTTGCCGCTTCCGGCAAATGCAAGGCGGGGAAATGGAAGGCGAAATTAATCCGGCGTTGCTGACGAGCGATAGCAAATGGATTCTACTTCGATTGGATGCCGCTTTGAAGGAAATCAATCAATCGCTTGATGAGTATAAATTCAACGAGGCGGTTCAGACTCTTTACCGATTTTTCTGGAGCGAATTGTGCGATTGGCACCTGGAAAGCACGAAATCGATTTTCTTTGGCACGGATGAGAAGTTGAAAACTAACACGCTGGCGGTTTTGGATTTCGTTTTATCCAATACCCTGCGGCTGTTTCATCCATTTCTGCCCTTTATTACCGAAGAGCTATGGCAAGGGATGGGATTTAATCGCGAGCTGCCGGGCAATCAAGGAGGAACATCGATCATGTTTGCTCCATGGCCAAAGCCGCTCGGGACTGAATTTCTGGAGCATTACGGGTTGGATCCTTCCGATGAACAATTCGTCAATGCCAAATACAATGTGGTGACGCAAGGCCGGAACATGAGACGCGAATACAATATTCCTTCTCATAAAAAAGTGCGTTTTGTTTTAAAAAGCGCGGCGCAACTTTCCGATTACGAGCGAAGTTCGCTGCAGACTCTGCTTAATGCGGAAGTTCTGGAAATTGGCCCAAATCCAGAGGTCAAGCGGGGAACACCTGCAAGCTACACGGAATTAGGCGAATTATATTTGCCATTGGAAGGTTTGATTGACGTTGCAGCCGAAAAAGCGCGCTTGGAAAAGGAAATCGCAAAAGTGGCTGGCGAGATCGATAAAGTGCAGCAAAAGCTGAACAATCCTGAGTTTGCCCAGAAAGTGCCAAAAGAAGTTTTGGAGGAACATCAAAAGCGTTTGGCTGATTGGGGGACCAAACAGGAGCAGCTTAAAAAGGCTCTGCATAATTTGGAAGGGTCTTAGTATGGACAATAAATTTAAGCTGAACCTGCCGCGCACCGAATTCTCCATGAAAGCAGATTTGGTGGCGCGCGAACCAGCGCGGTTGGAGTCGTGGTACAAGACCGATCTATATGGTCGCATTCAATCTGCGCGCGCCCATGGCAAAAAATTTGTGCTGCACGACGGCCCGCCCTTTGCCAATGGTGAAGTTCACATTGGGACTGCTCTCAATAAAATTCTGAAAGACTTTATTATCCGGTATCAATCTGTAGAGGGAAAAAACGCGCCGTACGTCCCCGGCTGGGATTGCCATGGATTGCCCATTGAATTCAAGGTCAGCCAGGAAATGCGCAAAGCGGGAAATGTTGCCACCGACCCAGCATCCATTCGCAAAGCGTGTGACTTGTATGCGCGCAAATATATTGATTTGCAACGCACGCAATTCAAGCGCCTGGGCATTTTGGGAACGTGGGATGAACCTTACTTAACATTAAACAAGGAATACGAAGCGCAGGAACTCCGGTTATTCGCGGACATTGTCCAAAAAGGATTTGTTTATCGCGGCAAGAAGCCTGTGTACTGGAGCATTCCTTGCCGGACCGCGCTGGCCGAGGCGGAAGTGGAATATAACGACCACATCAGCCAAAGCATTTATGTAAAATTCCCGGTGGTTGGGCAACCCAACACATTTGTTCTAATCTGGACGACCACGCCGTGGACTTTGCCCGCGAATTTAGCAGCCGCGTATAATGAAAATATCAATTATGCCTCGGTGATGGTTGGAGATGAGGTTTATCTCGTTTCAGTAATGCTGTTGCCGGGCCTCGCCAAAAAATGCGGCTGGGGCGGTTATGAAATCCTAAGCACAATGCAAGGGAGCGAATTAAAAGGCTTGGAATACACTCACCCTTTCATTGGGCGCACCGGGAAGCTTTATCCAGCCTCATTTGTCGAAAACACAACGGGGACTGGATTTGTTCATATCGCGCCTGGACATGGATTGGAAGACTACGGCTTGGGACTGAGCGTTGGCCTGCCGATCTATTCGCCGGTGGATGACGACGGGAAGTTTGCTTATACCAACGATCTCCCGCGCGAAAAGCAAATGCCGGCGGAATTGATTGGCAAATCGATTTTGGAAAAAGGCGGCCCGAGCGAAGCTAATCTAGCGGTGCTGGAATTATTAAAAGCAAATCACAAACTGCTCTTTCAAGAAGATTACAGCCACAGTTACCCATTCTGTTGGAGAAGCAAGACGCCGATCATTTTCCGCGCCATGGACCAATGGTTCATCAACATTGATCATGAAGCCTTCCGGAATCACGCGCTGGAGGCAATTAATAAAGTCAATTGGATACCGGATTGGGGCAAAAATCGGATTGAAGCTGCCGTGAAATCGCGGCCGGACTGGTGCATTTCCAGGCAACGGACCTGGGGGGTGCCAATCCCGGCATTTTATGCGGCAGACGGTGAACCGATTCTGAACCCGGAAATTGTGCGGAACGCCGCCGCTTTAATCGAAAAGAACGGCTCGAACATTTGGTTTGAAAAATCCACAGGCGAGTTGTGGGCGGAATTGAAACCGGCGGGATGGACCCGACCTGAGCCGGCATCCAAATCGGCAGATACGCTGGATGTGTGGATTGATTCCGGATCTTCTTCACGCGCGGTGCTGATGCAACGGTTGGAATTGCGCCATGAAGGCGAAGGGATCGAAAGCTGGCAGGCCGACATTTATTTGGAAGGCAGCGATCAACACCGAGGGTGGTTTCAATCCTCTTTGCTCTTATCGCTAGCTGGCAACGGGAGCGCTCCTTTTAGGACCGTGCTGACACACGGTTTCATGGTGGATGCGGACCGTGAAAAGATTTCCAAAAGCAAGCAAGGCCAGGGCGGTTATGAAAAACCGCAAACATCGGAAGCATATATTAAAAAATATGGAGCGGATGTGGTGCGGCTCTGGGTCGCCTCGCAGGATTATCGGAATGATCTTGTAGTCAGTGACGAGCGAATCAATAAAGTCAGCGAGACTTATCGGCTAATTCGCAACACCCTGCGATACCAATTATCCAACCTCTATGACTTTGATCCCGCGCGCAATGCGGTTCCGCCAGAGAAAATGACCGGTTTGGATCGATGGATTTTGGATCGTTTCCAGACGTTAGCGGCCGAAACCCGCGCGGCTTACGCCCGATCTGAATTCCACGTTGTTTATCAGAAAATCAGCCAGTTCAGCTCGGTTGAACTTTCATCCATCTATCACGATTTAGTTAAAGACCGTCTTTACACCGACCCAGCCAATTCGCATCGTCGGCGATCGAGTCAAACCGCACTCTATTTAATGGTGCGCGCTTTGTCTTTAATGTTATCGCCGGTCTTGGCCTTTACCACAGACGAAGTGTGGGCCTTTATTCCCGGCAATGAGGCGGGCGACAGTGTGCATCTTCATACCTGGCCCGATTTGCCAATTTCCATCGGTGCGGAAGAGAAAAGCGTGTGGGGATTGCTTTTTGAATTGCGCGAAAAAGTGCTCCCGGTTTTGGAAGAATTGCGGCGAGCAGGCACGATTGGGAAAGCATTGGAAGCGGTGGTTAAAATCCGGTTATCAGCCCAATTTTCCTTGCTCCAATCTCATGCCGAGGAATTGCGGGAGATATTGAACGTTTCGCAATTGCATTTGGAAAATGCCGGTGAGGGTCCTCTGGAAATAACCGCGGAAAAAGCAGGCACGGGCTATCAGAAATGCGAACGCTGCTGGCATTGGGAAAAGGATGTTGGAGTCGATGCCGCCTTTCCAACCCTCTGTGGCCGCTGTGTGGAAGCGGTCAACGAACAATCTTGATTTCACACGGCCAGCTCTTATCTTTGCAATGTGCTTCAAAATGATTTTGACGCGATCATAATTGGTTGCGGCCCCGGCGGCAGCAGCGCCGCCACGTTTCTGGCGCGTGCTGGCAAAAGAGTTTTGGCACTGGAAAAAGAGGTGTTTCCCCGTTTTCACATTGGCGAGTCATTGTTGCCTGCTAATACTGCACTTTTTCGAGAGCTGGGTTTGATCCCGAAGCTGCAAGAAGCGGGGTTTCTACGAAAACTGGGCGCTCGGTTCGAATTAAGTAACGGCACATTGGGCACGCGAATCGTGTTTTCCCAAGGCCGATTTAATAGTGAACCCGAGGCATTTCACGTTGAGCGTGCTCCGTTCGATCATCTCCTTCTGCGTCACGCCAGAGAATCGGGTGCAGAAGTGCGCGAGGGTTGGAGCGTGCAACACTTTACCAGGGATGGTGAAGGGGTGACAGTGGAGGCTCGCGGTGCCGGCCAGGAACCGCAAAAAATACGAGCCTCATTTCTTATCGATGCCAGCGGACGCGGCAACTTGACCGGCAACTTGGAAGGGCTCCGGGTTGTTCATCCTAAACACAAAAAAGTAGCGATCTTTGGCCAATTTGAAAAGGTGCGGCTGCCTCCAGTTTCCGACCGGGTCGATACCATCATTGTCCGCCTCGAGAACAAATGGTTCTGGATAATTCCGCTGACGGCGGAAAAAACGAGCATCGGCTTAGTCATCGATCAGGAAGAGTTCAGCCGTTCCAAATCTTCGCCTGAGAAAGTCTTTTACGAATGGGTTGATGCAAGCTCCGTTGTAAAAGAACGGATGGAGGAAGCGCGTTTGGTTAATCCAATCCAAACCACATCCGATTTTAGTTACTATAATCGACGCCTGGTTGGCGACCGATTATTGCGAGTAGGGGACGCGGCAGGTTTTATGGATCCAATTTTTTCGGCTGGTGTTTTTCTGGCTATGTGGTCAGGCAAGCTGGCCGCACAAACCGTCATCGAAGCCTTGAAAAGAGGAGAATCAAACGGCCGGGGTTTTACCCAATATGAAAAACGAGTTCGGCGCGGGCTGCAGTTTTACTGGCGCGTGGTTGAGAATTATTACACAACCCCGTTTATGGAGATATTCTTGCGCCCGCCGCCTCCCGGATGTGGCTTGGATATCGCGTCGGCAGTGATCGCCGTATTGGCGGGCGAAGTGGAAGGAAGTTGGGCGATGCGGTGGCGTATTACACTCTTTTTCTGGCTGGTTAAATTACAGTCCGTGGCAAGAATAGCACCGCCAATTTCTTTCGCGCCAACCGAAGCTGCGGAATAGCCGAGGAAACTGTCTTTACACCGATCTAGCCAGTTCGCATCACCGACGATCGAGTCAAACCGCGCTCTATTTAATGGTGAGCGCTTTGTCATTGATGTTATCACCGGTCCTGATCTTTACCACAGACGAAGTGTGGGCCTTTATTCCAGGCAATGAAGCGGGCGACAGTGTGCATCTTCACACCTGGCCCGATTTGCCAATTTCCATCGGTGCGGAAGAGAAAAGCGTGTGGGGATTGCTTTTTGAATTGCGCGAAAATGTGCTTTCGGTTTTGGAAGAATTGCGGCGAGCCGGCACAATGGGCAAAGCATTGGAAGCGGCGGTTAAAATCAGGTTATTAGCCCAATTTTCCTTGCTCCAATCTCATGCCGAGGAGTTGCGGGAAATATTGAACGTTTCGCAATTGCATTTGGAAAATGCCAGAAGGCGCTCTGGAAATAACCGCGGAAAAAGCAAGAGTGGGCTATCCGAAATGCGAACGCTGGTGGCATTGGGAAAAGGATGTTGGAGTCTATACCGTGTTTCCAACCCTCTGCGGGCGTTGTATGGAAGCAGTGAAGTAGGTGTTGAGCTTTGCTTGCAGCGCTTCCTGTTGCCAGGCAGGCTTAGGCGGTGATAAAATGAAAGACAGCCATATGAGTGAACTGATTTTTTTTCGCCAAAAACGCCGAGATGGAGGCGTAAGGACCGGCATTGAGTTCGACGAGGAAACGCTATTCGACATGTTTGAGCCGGGTAGTGAAACGGCAGACGCGGCTTTAGTTTGGTTTGTTGATATTCGCTGCACTGGGTCCAATCTGCCGTCCAATTGTGATGCTGCTCATAAATGGTTTCGTGATCGATCGAGCGTTGTAAAATCCGAATTGGATAAGTTAGCAACTCACTTACGCGCCGGCATAGATGCTGATTGGCCATTAAGGAAGGAAATAAACTCAGGCCCTGATTTAAAAATGGCGATTTATTATTCGGCCATGAATCGAATAACCGGGACGGAAATGTCTGAGGTGTTTTCCAGCCTAGCCAACCAGTGGGATAACATTCTTGATAAACTTGCGGATTTCAAACCAGTTCACGAATTGAATGCCTAAGAGAATTCTCGACACCAATGTTTTAATTCTCAATTGGCGACGTTTGAAAGAGAACCCGTCGGAGGTCGACATCAAAAATAATGCTGGAGAGTTGATCAAGCTTCAGGGTACAAAATGGATCGTTTCGCCCGTAAAAGTGGAATTCTTGTGTGGAGCTGACACAAAAGCCAAAACCAAACAGTACCAATATTATTTATCTTTTTTTGAGGTCCTGGATGAACAAAGAACACCGGCGCTAGACTGGTTCGAAGCCGAACGGATCGCGTGTAGAATTCCTACATCGAGAAAAGCCAGGAAGATGGGCGACTGCTTAATTCAGGCTATTGCAGCAAGGCTTAAAGCAGATATAATCACCGCAGACCGAGATTTTTCGCCAAGAATTCCGCCGGAGACGGCTATTAAATCCTAATCTACCCATTTGTAGCCCACCCAGAAAAAGGAATTGATTTAGATGTGAAGCGCAGTGGAGAATTATAATCGAACACACCCGCGCAACATACCATGAAAGCCTTACAATCTTTGATTCTTGGTTATGCTCTCTTGGCTGGCGCTGGAATCCTGTTGTCGGCGCCGGCAAGCAGCCCCCTAAAAGTGAGCGCTGAAAACCCGAGATATTTTGCCGATGCCACCGGAAAAATCGTTTACCTGACTGGGTTGCATACATGGGCCAATCTACAGGATCAAGGATCAATGGATCCACCTCCCAAATTTGATTTCGATCGCTATCTGCAAGACTTGCGCAGGTACAATCATAACTTCATTCGTTTGTGGACTTGGGAACAAGCTCGGTGGGCGCCATGGGCTGACGGCAAAGATGGCAATCCAACCGACTGGTTTATTGAACCGAATCCGTACAGCCGAACCGGACCTGGCCAAGCGCTCGATGGCAAAGCGAAATTTGATTTGGATAAATTTGATGAATCGTATTTCGGGCGATTGCGCCAGCGTGTTCAGGCCGCCGAAGACCAGGGCATCTACGTGTCGATCATGCTATTTCAGGGCTGGAGTTCGGCCAAAGGTTGGTTAGGCGGAAAGCCGTGGGAGGGGCATCCTTTCAATCCCAAAAATAATATTCAAAATTTCAATGGCAACCCCGGCGGAAATAGCGGACCTGCCCTGAATGCAGCATCAGTCCGCGAACACCAAGCCAAATACATTCGGAAGGTGATCGACACCGTCAATGATTTGGACAATGTGCTTTACGAAGTAACCAATGAGGGTGGATACAAGGATTGGGATTGGTGGGTAGTCAGGACCGTCCACGATTATGAAAAGCAAAAGCCGAAGCAACATCCAATCGGCCTCACGGCGCACGGGTCTGAAAGCAACGATGAAATGCTGGCCAGCGCCGCCGATTGGTTTTCACCGGGCTCCAAAGATTGGGCGGATTTAAGAACTGACCCCCGAGAAGGGAGTGGAGCAAAACCAAGTCTAGTTGATACCGATCATGTTTGGGGTGTCGGTGGAAGTCCGCAATGGGTTTGGAAAACGTTTCTGCGCGGGCACAATGTGCTTTTTATGGATCCATACAATGATCCGCAATGGAAACCGATTTTGGCTCGGGAAGGAGTATCGGTGGCTGAGCTGGAGCGGACGCGAGAGGCAATGGGACAAACGAGAATTTTCAGTGAACGAATCAATCTAGCCAAAGCGCACCCAGATAAAGAGATCGCCAGCACTGGGTTTTGTCTGGCAAATCCGGGTGCGGAATATCTGGTTTACCAACCGAAAAAAAGTGAACCCTTTGAGGTCAAGTTGCCCGAGGGAACCTACCATTACGAATGGTTTGATCCCGCAAGCGGAAAAACCGACCCAAAATCCGCAGAAATTAAATCAACCGGATCGGGACTATCCTTTAGCCCGCCGTTTGCCGGCGAGGCAGTATTGTATCTCAAGAAGTAGCTCGAAAGATGGCTTCAATGTTGTTGCCATCAGGATCAAGGAGGAAAGCTCCATATACGCCCGCACCGCAAATGTCCGGCGCGCCATTATCCCTGCCGCCGTTTTCCAAGCCAATGCGGTAAAACTCTTCCACGGCAAAGCGAGTCGGCGCTTTGAAAGCCAAATGGAGGGGACGCCGTTCGCTGATCTTAACTTCAGTGCCATGATAATTACCACCGGCAGGCCCGATCCAAAGAAAGGGCGGCCACTGATCGGAACTCATGACGATCGATCCCCAATGCCTCTGACGTTCGCGAACAAGAATGCCCAAAGGCGCTAAAGATTTCTCGAAAAAACGGAAGCTTCGTTCCGTGTCCGATACGAATATCCCAATGTGATCGAACATTCTAAATAGTCCGTCTATAACCTCACTTAATTTATATTAAGGAGAAATTAAGCGGAAGTATTTTCTCCCTGTGGGTGTGACTTTCACAGTCGTATTTGTCCCTTGCACTGAAGGAGTCAGAGCGGAAGCCACCCAGTTGGTGGCAGCGGAGAGATTGATGCTCTCCTGCAGCTTAAAGGTGGTGGCAGTCGCTGGCCACGATAATTGAATGGTTCCATCTTGATTCTTAGCCAAAGAAATAGTGACGGGCGGAGCTGGTTTGCAAGCAGCCAAGGCATTGACGCCCGCATCAGGGCCACAGGGCCTGATCACCGCGTATCGAACGCGGCTGACAAAAATTTTGTCGCTAAAGGTGAATCGAGCAGCCGCTTGAGGCCCTTGATTTACGCCGTTGAATTTTAGGTCGGGCAATTCAAAGTAAGCGTCCTGCCACTTGTCTGTTCCTTGCAAATGCACCGTCAAATCAGCGGAAGGAAAGGCAAAACCTAATGTGCCGCCAGCATCGCTCATATAAACATCCGGACGAAAAGTGGCATTGGTGAACGTGGGATCATCGTAGTAAGTAAGGCAAATGGCCAGGCGCACACCTGGTTGAGTGGTGGGGCCTAATTTCTCATCCGTGATCGCAAAGTTTAAAAAACTGTGCGCGAAGCCAGAGGTGCCGTCATCCTTGGCCGGACGAATCGCTTGCCTGCGATCGGATGCAGGACCGGCTTCCTCTTGAATCATTTCCTGATCTCCACCGCTCGTGCCCGGAGCAATACCGTCCATTAAACCAGTAGCCAAATCCATTTCAGCGTAGCTGCCGTAAATTCCTTTGCAAAAGTCGGGATCAGAAAAACAATCGGGTAGAGGATCAATTCCGGCTAAAGTGTTGGTCCCAGTTCGGAATATGCCTAAATCAAATTCAGAAATGTAAACAGGCGCGCTAAATATCAAACGCGGTCCCGCGGTTAAAGGCGCGACGTTGACTCCGTAAAGGCTCACCGCGGGAATCGTCCAGGAGCGGCGTTGCCAAGTGCCCGTGCCCGCCAAAGTTTGTCGTTGATCTTCGGCAACTGCGCCCACGCCTCCTTTGTCGTCTGTTGCGTAAGCTTCCGGCCCAAAGGTGGTCCCAGTTAGAGCTGGATCATCATAATAGGAGAGGCAAATCTTCATGGTGTGAGGATCGTTGCAAGGAAGACCTAGATAATTATCTGGCACTGCAAAGGTCATGTATTGCCCAATAGGTTCTGCCGCGCGCCGTTTGTCGCCATCAGGGCCAATATTTTGAGAAACTGTAACTGTTTGGTCTTTGTTATTTAACAGAACGAGATGGTTTGTTTTACTGGTATTCAGATCAAGCCAGGCAAGATTGGTTTGCGGCTCAGGCGCGCAGGTGTCGCCGTTATCAAATTTGTTTATCTGGTCGGGTTCGCCAAAAGCTCCCTTCTGCCCGAAGGCGATTACACGAACGATTATGTTTGGGACATTTTGAAATCGAATAGTCCCGCCATTGACACCGCCCGCGGAAGTAGCCCCCTGCGCATTGGAGGGAACGGAGCCGACGCGCAAAGAGCCATCTGCTCGGGCGCTATTGGTGATACGGAATAAAAACCAGTTCCATTTTTTATTCTTTGCTTCAATGGGAATTTGACCACCGATGGGAGTATCCAAGTCAGGCAAGGCGCCGATTAGAAAATGGTAATCTTTTGGAGCGCCTGCCGTCGTAAACAGGGAGGCATCGCCGTAAACCTGAACAAGAATATCAATTTCCGGATCATCCGCCCATTCGGTATAATCATTGTCCGCGACATTTAAATAGCTCGCCGTTGCTTTTAACCCTTTAAACCCACCAATGGTAATGGGGCTGGTTACTTGGTCGCCTCCACTTAAGATTTGCATGTTACCGGTTTCCCAAGTTGAACTGGGTGGGGCAAAAGCGTTAGCAACACTCACATAATGCACGGTTGCACTGGGATCGATGCTGGCGGGCCATTTGTCTGGAGGAAAGGGGCCCTGTGGAGGAGTTTGGGAAAACGATGTAAAAGTTAAACTGAGGAGTGCGAGGACAAGATAAAGTTGGTACCGTATCATAAAAATCTGAGTTCGCTGTGGGCACCCTGTCTCGCGGTGTCAACAGCCAGTTAATGTATCAAATATCAACGCTTCCCGGGACGTTGCTGAAATGGTGAACAGGAAGGATTCAATCAACTAAAGAAGTCAAAGTCAAGGTTGCGCTCGGTTCAAACGGCCAAGCACTTTCTCTTTAATCAAATCGGGAAAAGTTTTAACCGAGAACAGTTCTATCCAGTTCAGTCAAACTGCGCCTGCCGCATAAGGCCATCGCCATTTCAAATTCCTTTTTTAGAATTTGCACCACTCGCGTCACGCCGTTTCCTCCTCCAACACTTAAGCCAAATAAATAAGGGCGTCCAATCAACACCGCATTTGCTCCCGAAGCGATGGCTTTAACAATATCCGTGCCCCGGCGAATGCCGCCATCCATCAGAATGGGGATGCGGCCTTGGACTTGATCGACGATTTGTGGCAGCACTTGAAAGGTTGCAGGGACGGTATCCAAACAGCGGCCGCCATGATTTGAAACAATAATGCCGCTCACGCCATTATCGACTGCCAATTTCGCGTCCGCCGGGTGCAATATTCCTTTGAGCAAAATGGGCAGATCCGTTTTCGATTTTAACCAAGCCACATCGTCCCAGGTGAAGCTTCCGGAAATAGGCAGGCCGCCCCATTGGTTATGTTTGACGCGGTCCGGATAATAAGGAGTTTCAAATTCATCCGGCAAATGGAAGTGAGCGCGTTCGCTGCGATTGCGGGGGCCCGTGACGGGCGCATCCACAGTCACGACAATAGCCCGGCACGAGTTCGCTTTTAACTGCGGCAATAAATCGGAAATGAAGCCACGCCAATGTTTTTGTAAGAGGAACATTTGGAACCAGAGCGGATGGCGCGTTGCACGGGTAATATCTTCCAGCTTCCGAGTCGTCAAGCTGCTGACAACAAACGGCACCCCTGCCGCATCCGCGCCCCGAGCTGTCTCCACCTCGCCTGCTGGGTGCACCAGCCGATGAAAAGCGGTCGGCGCCAAAAGCAAAGGAAAATCGAGCTTTTGACCGAGAAGAACTGTGCTGGTGTCGATCTTTTCAACATCGCGCAACACGCGCGGTAACAAGCGCATTGCTTCGAAGGCTTCGCGGTTCCAACGCATGGTGATTTCATCCCCTGCCCCACCGGCAATATATTCGTAAGCCATGTGAGGCAGTTTCTTTTGAGCAGCTTTTTCAAAATCAAATGTATTCAGCAGATCAGCCAAGGCAGCACTCTTTATGCGAAAAGGTTTTTGGCTGCCTTGATCGAGCGCTTCCGCCCAGGTCATCGGCAAAAAACCAGAAGCGAACAATGCCCCAGAAGCGGCCAACATTTGCCTGCGATTAAGGTTCATGGGGCGAGTGTAGCAGCACCGACGAAGATTTACAGCGGGAACAGGCTGCGCCGTTTTTAATAAGATTGCGAAAAAGTACCTAATCTACCCTGGCCATCCGCCATTCTCTTTGCAAGCCAAGCTGTTCAATCCAATCGTTAATTGCAATCAAGTCAATTCGTTCTCGGGAAACCTTCAGTATTGAACCAATGTCCCGGAGATGTTTTTCTGAACCGCCCTCTCGGTAGTACTCTAACTTTCGGACGATGATGTACTCTGGTGGGGCGAGCATCACATCTTCGCCTTGAAATTGGACCTTGCCCTGATTTTGGAACGCCCACAAATTTAGCTTATCTCGTCCCACCAAATATATGTCGGCTTTGAAGCCAGTCTGCAAGTGAATGATATTGAAATGGCCTCGTTGCTCCCGTCTTGCTTCGATTGAAATTGTTTCTAGCGGAGGCAAATAGAAATCAGTGGATGGAAATGATTTGGCCAGCAACTCAATCTCTGGCGCCTTTAAGAAGACGATAAAATCCGCATCATGCGTGAGCCTTGGCTCACCGAAAAAAATTGCCGCCACGCTGCCGGTGAGGACATAGCGAATGCCGGCCTGATTCAGCGGACGGACAAACAAGAGGAACAGCTCAGCTTCGAGCATAGAGGAAGAGGCGGCGCGTTTCTGCTTCCACCTGGTCTTCGGTCCAGTCCGGATGCTGCGCGCGCAAGCCAGCCATTTTCATGCGTCGTGCTGACCAATAGAGCTGCTCGGCCAGACGCCAACGATCTTGGCCGGTCATCGCACGAAATATCTCGATTTGCTTAGGCGTTGTTCGTTCATCCGGCAACATGAAAAAAGCGTGCCTCCAAAAAGACGCGAAAGCAAGCGCAAGGCTCCAACCATGACAGAATATGGCAAGGACTTATCCGTCTTATAATAATAAATTCTAGACCAGCCATTGATCCAGGAGGTATTGGCAGTTCATGATTTTTTCGAGCAAATCCTGCGGCGTGTAATAATACTGATTGGAAGCCTCAAACCCAATTCGAGAGTCCTTTTGCTGCAATTGAAATAACCGGCGGGCAAGTTTTATTTCGGACTGCAATATCGCTCTTAGTTGCTCTCGAACAGGCGCTTCGGCAGGCAGCCCTTTCAATCCATCCCGCAATTGCACAAACCGGGCCTGGTTGGCGGTTGAACGGAAGTGGATCGCTGCCGCCGTGGCAATGCTAATTTCCTTTTTCAGAACCGCACCAAATTGGGGATTTAAGTTACTTATTGATCGAGCGGCCGTTTGCAATGTTTCTATTCCAGAATCAAAGCCATCCGCTATTTTCGTAAATTGCTGGATAAAAACGTCGGCTGGATAGGTTTGGCGCCAGCCATCAAGGTCGTCATAAGGAAAGCCAATCATCGTGGCGTGGTAGCCAGTTGGCTCGGACCAGAGCAAGTTGCTCGGTCCAAATTGCATCGGTGCGTTATAGACAAGGCCGCCGTGGAAGGGAAATTCACTAAAGGCGGCGCTGAAGGTTTTCCACGCGGTTATTATTGGACCGGCCAATGCGATTCCGAAACGTTCTGTGGCAAGCTGATGCAAAGCGTGGTCGATCAACTCCTCCGCAATCATCTCCTTCTCCAGTTTGCCACTGAATATTTTGCAAGCGATTTCCAAATTGGGTGAAGGATATCCGCCTAATGTCCAGCCAAGCATAAGGCCATCCACTTGCGCTTCCTTTAAGCGCGCAGCGTGCAGAGCGACATTTTGCAGCGCGGGGATATAGGGAACTGCTGAAAGTTCCCAAGTATTGCCCGCTTGAATTTTCGCAATGGTGCGGAGTCCCCGCTGACGTGCCCAATTCCAGTGGCGAGTGGCACGAGGGCCGGGTCCAATTGTGGAGATTGAATATTCGCCCACAACTCCGTCGATTCCTCCACGCCGAATGGGAATGCCCCATTCACTGACGCTCATCAAAGCGGCGGATGCTGGAAGGCGCTTAATAATTTCTTCCGCCCAATCATCGTGCCATCCCCAATCCCACACCAGCAAATCCGCCTTGGTGTTCGCTTTTTCAATGCCTTCATGGAAGACCTTATTGATTTCGGCAATGACCTCTGCTGGCGAGCGTTTCCCGCAGCGTGGGCAAGCCGCGCCGTTGCCATGGGACCAGCAGTTCGTCAGGTTTTCAGAGCCGCTGATGCTGAAAAAGCCGGCCAAATCAGGGGCGGCGGCGCAAACATGGGCTATAGCATTGGCAATCGCACTTTGAACTTCTGGAACACTGGTGCACAGAGCGCAGTAGTTCCCTTCCCTTACTCCTTTTAACTCCGGTTTATCCTCGAAAAATTCGACCGGCATGGCTCGCGGTTCATTGAGGTACAGATAAATTCCGATTCCTTGCTGAGCCGCCCGTTTCGTCAGCGCGGCTAAATTGCGCAAGCGCCGGGCGCGTTCCGCGGCATTTTCGTTGATCCAAGGAAACGGAGCCAGTTTATGCAAGACCGCTTGCAGCCAAACCCCATTCACTCCGAGCTCCGCTAGACGGGCCAGATAGCCGTCTGGATAAGGATCCAATTCAGGCTCGAGCAACGGGTCGCCATATAAGGCAAAGTAAGAATAACAAAAGCGCGGATTCTCGTTTTTGGTTGAACCGCGGTGTAACTGCTTTTTTTTGGGAAAAGCGGCCAAATCCTTGATGAAGGAGAAAAGGGGTTCGGCATGAACTTCGCTCTCAGTTTCTGCCCGCAGTAAAGCCGCGATTTCACTCGAGCGCTTTGACTCCAGGACAATGGGCGCGGTGTAAAGCAGCGGCGAACATTTTGGTTTGAGATTGCCCAGCTTTACAAAAAGAAAATCATCCTCGCGCAGAATGTAAGCCATATGCTCTGGTGTCCAATCCAGCAACTCCAATAACTGGTTGTATGGTAAAAGATGCCAATTGCGGCGGATTATTGTGATGTAAGAGCGCCTTAGTTGGTCGGCTGTTACTCGGGCGGGCGTGGACAAACCAATGGATCGTCCTAACGTCCGCACTTGTTCAACGGAAGTTTTGATCACAGTAGCCAGTTTTTGAATTGGGACGAGATTCCAATTCCGCCAGATGAAAGCCAGCAATCGGTTTGGAAAATGGGGAAAATTCACAGGAGCGGGCGCGCTTCCTTCCGGCAGCACAATTGAAGATTGGACCGGAGCAGCGGTAATGAGTCCCGAAGGCAATATAAAGGAACCGGCGGCGAAACTTGCCGATTTTAAAAAGGTCCGACGGTGTAGTTTCATTATTGTAGGCAAGTTTATTAGCCGGTAGAACAAATACAATCCGATTGCTGGAAAGGGATTTTTAGGCGCAAGCAAATCGAAGATTCGGGGATGGACAGCGTCTAAGGAATTAATTACTTTTTAAGTTCACAAGTTGCCTTAAAATCTAAAGAAAAGCGCTATTCATGGGCTGCCGATTTTTTTTGACTCTTTTTTGCGTGTCCGCATTGTTGCAGCGCAGTTTCGGCGCTGATCCTGATCTTGCCAAATTGCCGCCTGTCGCGGCCAAGACCATTGATTTTTCCTCGGATATCCAGCCAATCTTTGAAAGCACCTGCTTAAAATGTCATGGTGAAGAGAAACCAAAATCAGGCTTTGCGCTGGACAACAGAGAGCATGCTTTGAAAGGGGGGGAAAACGGAATCGATATTATTCCAGGCAATAGCGCTAAAAGTTCATTAGTCCATTTCATCTCCGGGTTAGTGGAAGATATGCAAATGCCACCGCCTAAAAAGGGCGAACCCCTTTCCAGAGAACAAATCGGACTGATTCGCGCGTGGATTGATCAAGGGGCGATTTGGCCGGCAAATTTGGTCTTGGCCGCAAAAGAGACCAATACAAAAGCCAAAGAATTGGCGCAAAAATTGCATTGGGCATTCAAAGCGCCAGTCCGTCCGAAAGTTCCTAAAGTCAGCAACGAAAGCTGGGTGCGCAATCCGATCGACGCGTTCATTCTGGCCAAACTCGATGCGGAAAAACTTCAGCCTTCTTTAGAGGCCGATAAAGTTACCCTGCTCCGCCGGTTGAGTTTGGATCTGACCGGTCTGCCGCCAACGATCGAAGAGATCGACGCGTTTTTGTATGATAACAGCGCGGATGCCTATGAAAAGCAGGTGGAGCGGCTATTAAAATCTCCGCATTACGGGGAACGATGGGCACGGCATTGGCTGGATGCTGCCCGTTACGCCGATTCAGATGGATACGAAAAAGATAAATCGCGCTATGTTTGGTTTTACCGCGACTACGTGATCAACGCGTTCAATCGCGACCTGCCGTACAACCAATTCATTATTGAGCAAATTGCGGGGGATCAATTGCCAAATGCCAACCAGGACCAGATCGTAGCTACTGGGTTTTTGCGCAACTCGATGGTGAATGAGGAAGGCGGGGTTGATCCTGAGCAATTCCGCATGGATGCCATGTTTGATCGCATGGATTGCATTGGCAAAAGCATTCTGGGCCTGACGATTCAATGCGCGCAGTGCCACAACCATAAATTCGATCCGTTGAAACAAGAAGAGTATTACAAGATGTTTGCCTTTATTAATAATGATCACGAACCTTTTCGGCTCGTTTACACACCTGCCGAAATGATAAAGCGCGAACGGGTGGCGCGCGAAATTCAGGAAGCGGAAGCCGCCTTGCGCCACACCACCTCTGATTGGGAAGAGCGGATGCAGAAATGGGAGGATCAGGTAAAAGATAATCAACCTACCTGGACGGTTATCAAACCGACGGTCGAAGAGATCTCAACCGGCGGTGAACGCTATCTACCGCAAGAAGATGGTTCATTTTTGGCGCTCGGTTACGCTCCCACCAAGCATACGGTCAAACTTTGGATTACGAACGATTTGCCAAGCCTAACCGCGTTTCGCCTGGAACTACTCAACGATCCCAACCTTCCTTGTAATGGTCCAGGCAGAGCGGATGACGGGACCTGCGCGTTAACTGAATTTAAGGTGGAAGTGCGTGAAGCAAATAATCCAACGAACAAACATATGGTAAAGTTTGCCTCTGCCACGGCAGATTTCAGCCAGAAAGAAGCGGAACTTGGCCCCATGTTTTATGACAAATCAGACAATCGCCGTGTGGTTGGCCCCGTAAGTTACGCCATTGATGGGGACGATAAAACGGCTTGGGGAATTGACGCGGGCCCAGGGCGTAGAAACCAACCGAGAAAAGCGGTTTTTCAGTGCGAGACGAACATTGTTTTTCCCGGAGGAACCATCCTGGTGGTTCAATTGATGCAAAATCATGGCGGCTGGAATAGCGACGATCACATGAACAATAATCTGGGCCGCTTCCGCCTTTCCATAGCCACGAACGCAGAACCGGTGAGTGCCGATCCGCTTCCCAAAAAAGTGCGAGAAATCCTGGCGATCGAAAAAGAAAAAAGAACTCCCGCCCAAATCAATGCGGTATTCAGTTATTGGCGGACCACAGTTCCCGAATTTAAGGAAACCAATGACAAAATCGAAGCGCTTTATAATGAGTATCCCGCTGGAGAGACTGCACTTACTTTAATGGCGCGCAAAACTCCGCGCGAAACCCACATTCTGAAGCGCGGTGACTGGCTCAAGCCTGAAGCAGCAGTAACCGCCGGAGTTCCATCCTTCCTTCACCAACTTCCGAAAGACGCGCCTGCAACTAGACTAACTTTCGCCGAATGGCTGGTGGATAATAAATCACCCACTACGGCCCGAGTTTTTGTGAACAGAATCTGGCAAAGTTATTTCGGGATTGGCTTGGTGGCCACACCGGAAGATTTTGGGATGCAAAGCGAAGCGCCTTCCCACCCCGAGCTATTAGATTGGCTAGCTTGCGAGTTCATGGAGAACGGTTGGAGCGTCAAGCATATCCACCGATTGATTGTATCCTCGGCAGCGTATCGTCAAACTTCTAAAATAAATCCAGAGATCTCCGCCCGCGATCCGTATAATCGTTTGTTGGCGCGGTGTCCGCGTTTGCGCGTGGATGGGGAAATCGTTCGCGATATTACTTTGGCCGCGAGCGGATTGCTGAATGAAAAGGTGGGTGGTCCATCTGTTTACTCCCCTGCCCCTGAGTTTTTATTTCTGCCGCCGGCGAGCTACGCCCCGTTCCCTTGGAAAGAAGAAAAGGGAGAGAACCGATATCGCCGCGCGCTTTACACTTTTCGCCGGAGATCGACTCCATATCCATTCATACAAACGTTTGACGTGCCGAACGCAGACTCATCCTGTGTCCGGCGTATGCGTTCCAATACTCCGCTGCAAGCGTTAATGACCTTGAACGAAACGGTTTCGATGGAATGCGCGCAATCTTTGGCCAAAAAGGCCCTGGAACAGAAAGCAAAATCGGACGAGGAACGCTTGCAATATATGTTTCGCCGAACTTTGGCCCGACGACCGACAACTGATGAAAACGAGGAAATGCTCAACTTGCTGGAGAAAGAAAAAAAGCGAATTGGAGAAGGCTGGGTAAACGCCTCGATGGTTGCAACTGGAAAAGAGAGTCCGGAAAACTTACCAGAAGGCGCCACCCCTACTCAACTAGCCGCTTACACGGTCATTTCGCGCGTGCTCCTGAACCTCGATGAAACGATTACCAAGGAATAATTTATGAACGGACCATTTAATTTTGATGAAGCGCGCAAAAGGATCACCCGCCGCTGGTTTTTCAAAGAATGCGGTGTTGGTTTGGGAGCGATTGCCTTGGGCCAGTTACTAGGAGGATCGACGTTGTATGGCGCGCAAAACGCGAATCTAAATCCGCTTGCACCAAAAGCGCCGCCTTTCCCTCCCAAGGCCAAACGCGTCATTTATTTATTTATGGCCGGCGCGCCAAGTCATTTGGAAATGTTCGATTATAAACCTGAGTTAGCCAAGTGGAATGGCAAACTTCCTCCCGCGGATTTGCTCAAAGGTTATCGAGCTGCTTTTATTAATCCCAATTCGACGTTGTTAGGGCCAAAGTTTACTTTTGCAAAACACGGGCAATCTGGGGCTGAGCTTTCCGAGCTTTTACCGCACCTTTCAACCGTGGCCGATGATATTGCGATAGTTAAATCGATGTACACGGACGCCTTTAATCATGCGCCCGGCCAGATTTTCATGAACACAGGCTCGCAACAATTTGGCCGGCCGAGCATGGGGGCCTGGGTCACGTATGGCTTGGGCAGCGAGTCCAACGATTTGCCGGCGTATGTGGTTTTCAGTTCTGGGAGCAAAGGGACAAGCGGCGGCGCTTCGAATTGGGGCTGCGGCTTTTTGCCCTCTCTTTATCAAGGAGTGCTATTTCGAAATTCTGGCGACCCAGTTCTGTATCTTTCCAACCCGAAAGGCGTTGATAAGCAGATGCAGCGTGACTGTTTGGATTCCATTCGCAATCTGAATCAAAAGCATTTGGATGCGGTGGGCGATCCGGAAATTGCCACCAGAATTAATTCCTTCGAGATGGCTTATCGTATGCAGAGCAGCGCTCCGGAGTTGATGGACATAAGCAAAGAACCCAAACATGTGCTGGATTTGTATGGAGCTGAACCTGGCAAGCCAAGCTTCGCCAACAACTGCTTGCTGGCGCGCCGGTTAGTGGAAAGAGGCGTTCGCTACGTGCAATTGTTTCATGAAGCCTGGGACCAGCACGGGAATTTGACCAAAGATTTGAAGAAGAATTGCCACGATACTGATCAAGCTTGCGCCGCCCTGGTGAAGGACCTCAAGGATCGCGATATGCTCAAAGATACGCTCGTCATTTGGGGCGGAGAATTTGGCCGCACCCCAATGGTTCAAGGAGGCGATGACGGTCGGGATCATCATCCCAACTGCTTTACCATGTGGATGGCAGGCGGCGGAGTCAAACCAGGCCTGACTTTAGGCGAATCTGATGAATTTGGTTTTAACGCGACCACGGATAAAGTGCACGTGCATGATTTGCATGCGACTATTTTACATCTGCTAGGGTTTGATCACACCAAGCTGACCTACCGTTTTCAAGGTCGGGATTTTCGGCTGACGGATGTGCACGGAGAAGTAGTGAAAAAGCTACTCGCCTAAATAAATTTTCAGCCCTTGAAAGAGAACTGTTTATGACAATTTTAGGTGCAACTAATAAAAATAAGATGCGTAAACCATGTAGCAGAGGATTCACCCTAATTGAACTCCTCGTGGTGATCGCCATTATCGCCATTCTGGCGGGGATGCTTCTGCCCACGCTTTCCAAGGCAAAAGCGAAGGCGAACGGAACTCGTTGTGTCAGTAACTCCCGCCAAGTGGGCATGGCCTTTTTGCTTTATGCAGAAGATAACGACCAACATTTGCCGGATTTATATACGAAAGCTTGGTTGGGCGCGAATGTGGAAGGCGGGGGGCTCTGGTGGTTTCAAACTCTTTCACAAGGCAAATATCTGACCGCCAATACGATTTCAAATAATGTTTGGAAATGTCCAGCGGTTCAGCCCAAAGATATTCAAACGGTTTTCGGCGCGCGCTGGGAAGGGTATGGCCCAGTTGAGAGCACATTGATCCGTTATGCCTATGGTGCCGCTAATGGTCAGAACCCAATGGGAAGCCGCCGATTAACTCAAGTGCATCGCCCTTCAGAAATTTGGTTGATGGGTGACACTGGGGTTCCCAAGATTTTAACAAAGGCGCCACAAAGCGGGTACAACACGGAAATTGTAACTTTTCCGCCGGATCCGCAAACTGGTTGGACTGCATGGAGCCCGCAAAAACAACCTGCGTGCCGTCATAATCTGAAAGGAAATGTAACCATGGTAGATGGACATGTGGAGACTTGGCGCTACCTGGACTTTCGGCAAAACAAAAACAATGTTTTTGCAGTAAACGAGCCGTTTTAAGCTGCCGCTGCCGAGTCAGTTTTAGTAATTTTTGCCAGAGCTGCGAGAGCTTTGTCTGAGCGATGATCCTTGATTGCAAGCTGTGTTAGCCGGTCAAGCGAGGGGATCTGCAAAGCGGAAGCGGCGGGGCCTTCGATAAACGCTCCACAAAAAATTTCCATCTGGACGATCGCCTCTCCGTGTGGTAATTGTGCTACCACAAGCACAAGACTTATGTTTGGAAAATTTATCAAGGAACTGCGGGCGAAACAACGGCTCGGCCTGCGCGAATTCTGCCTCAAGACCGGTTACGACCCCAGCAATTGGAGCAAGATCGAGCGCGAAATCTCACCGCCACTCAAAGACGACGCCATCCTCCGCGAGTGGGCGAAGCAACTCGGTCTCAAGCAAAACACCGACGATTGGCATAAATTCTTCAACTACGCCGCGGTGGACGCCGGGCGCATCCCGGACCATTTGCTCGAAGATGAAGAACTCGCCGCGCATCTGCCTGTCTTCTTTCGCACACTCTCCGGCCAGAAACCATCGCGGGAAGACCTGGAAAAGCTTTTGGAAATAATCAAAGGAAAAAGCCGATAAGTGAGCGATCCGCGCAAATTCAAAGGCCATATAATCCCAAGGAGCGTATCTGGCAGGAAGCCGACCGCGTGCGAGCTGCGTATCCGGCGGGATGTTCGCTGCCCGTTCAAGTCCTCGACCTTGCGGAATTCGACCTTAGTCTGGAGCTGATTCCGACGGACGGCCTGCGCGAACAACTGGACATTGACGCGCTGCTCATGGGCGATTTGAAATCCATTCTCGTGGACAAACGCGGCTTCATGAATCCGCGCATGGAATACCGCCTTCGCTTCTCCGTGGCCCACGAAATCGGCCATCTTATTCTGCACCGCGACATCTACGGCGGACTGAAACATGGCAGCGCCAGAGAATGGTTCGATTACATCTCCGCCATACCCGAAGTCGAATACGGCTGGGTGGAATGGCAGGCCTGCGAATTCGCGGGCCGCCTTCTCGTGTCGCCCGACCCGTTGCGCGAAGCCTTTCAAGCCGCGATCCAATCCGCGCAAGCAGCCGGCTATTCCGAATGGCTGGCTGCCGACGAAGCCGCGCTCGACTACATCGCCACGCGCATCGCGCCAATGTTCGGTGTCTCGGTGGAAGTGATTGCGAAACGATTGCTGGTGGAAAAACTTTGGCCGCCAAACAATAATGAGAATTCCGGATGAGCGCGAAACCAATTGAATTTGCAGTGCTCATAAGCGCTGTAAAGCGGCGCGAAAGAACCGATTAATACAAGGTTTTTTCTGCTTTGTTTTATGTCAGTAGCCCGAGGTGCAAACGGTTTCCTTCTCGGGACGCAGCATCACAGGCGGAGCTTGGTTTATTTCTTATTGGGCTGTGTTTTTTCTGAGTCTTTCGCGGCCTCGGAGTGGCTTGCTGTATCTCGAATATTGCCCAGTTTTACGGAATTTTCCCACATAGACAGATTGTTCTCCACTTTAACAACGGAATTTACCTTACGGGCTTTATCTTCCGCTTCTGCTCGGGCTTTTTCCGACACAACAGTGCCGCTTAGAAAAACCCGTCCCTTGTCCGAACGCACACGCACGTGTGAAAAATCAAACCCTTGATCCGATTTGAGCGCGAGCTCGACGCGATCGGTCGTGACCTGGTCATTGATCAAACCGGCGTTTGGATTTGGTTTCGGACCTGTTGAACACGCCGCCAGAGCTAACAAACAGCTTGCAGTTAGGGCCAGTGTTCTAAGGTTGCGGCGGCTGTTGTTCATTTTTAGTGGATGTGAGTTGTTTTAGCGGTTCTGGAAGATTAAGATGGATATCTGGCGCCCATCGCACCCACGATTCATCGGCTTTTTCGTACAGTCGAAAAGCAGTAGCCGGAGCTGCTTCTTTACCAGGAACATCGGGAGTGCTAAAGGCAATGCCTCCGCCCACGAGCGTCTTAAACGATTCGGCGCTCATATCCAAACCACCAAATCCAAGCGAAACATTGACACCGCCTGCGTTCCAAAATTTGGAGTTTTCACGGACCAGCGGAACGTACGGCTGCTCGATTTCAATAATGATCTCAACTAGTTGTGATTTTGGTCCTAGTTCAGAAGTGGAAACAGCGCCCACTTTTATTCCTCGATACAAAACGGGCGCTCCTTCTTTTATTCCGTGCAACTGGTCACTCAACAGCAAAAACTTGGCGACTCCTTGCTTTTCGGACATTTGGACGGGTTGCGGAATCGCCTGAAATTTTGTCTTTTCAGCTCCTGACCCTGGTTTAACACCGATGTAACTTCCGGAAACAATTGTGCTCAAACCGCGCACCTCTCCTGCTGTCACTTCGGGCTTCACAATCCAAAACTCGGTGCCTTCACGCGCGATTTTGTCGGCATTTTGATCTATGCGAATGGATGCGCTCACATTTTTCAAGTCATCCGCCAATTTGATTGATTTAACAATGCCAATGGTAGCGCCGCGATATTTGACCGGGGACTTGCCTGGTTCCAGCCCGGTAGCGTCAGTGAAAATAATTTCAATGTTAGGGCCTGAGCCAAAAGTATGTTCCCAAACTAACCAGGCCAAGAATCCAGCCGCTGCGATTGGGATCAACCAAAAAAGCCAGATGACTTTGCTTTTTTCGATTTTTGCTTTCGGCAAACGTTCCAAATCAATATTGCTCCGCTTCTCTTCCGCGCTTTTGGGTCCGGAATTCATGAGACTTGTTCTCCTTTCCAAATCAGCTTCGGATCGAAACTAATGGTGGCGGCAATTGTTAAGACCACAACCGCCGCAAATGAGAATACTCCGGGCCCAGGGTGCACAGTCGCAATATTTCCGAGCTCAGCAATCGCAACGAGGATTGCGAGCAAGGTCACTTCGAGCATATTCCAGGGATCAATAATCTGGATACCTTTGTAGATGGCGACTCGGGCTCGCTCCCAACCTTTCCAAGGCAACGTAATAGATAGAATTAACAAACCCAGAATCTTTAAACCGGGGGTCAATATGCTGGTGGTAAACACAAGAGCTGCCACAAAATAGTTGCCTTGCTCAAATAACCCTTTCATGCCATCAAAAATGGTCGTGTTCTCATGAGCACCCCAATAATCGGTGCGCACAATGGGAAAAATATTGGCGGGAAAATATAAAATGAAAGCGGCGAGCGCGAGCGCCAGGGTTCTGCGGCGGGTGTCATACTTAGCTCGTTCAACGGTAAAACCGCACCGCGCGCATTTGGCCACGGTCCCTTCAGCGAGCTCGACCTGTTGGAGGAGCCCGCACGTTGGACATGCTGCTATCCGATCATCCGCCATAACCATTCACTACGCACGGGATTAGAGTGCCTTCAGCCAGCTAGAATACCTTTCTTGCAAGAAAGATTCCGGCCACCACCAAAACTGCACAAATCACGAGAAAGAGAACGAAAAGTATTTTAGCGATGGAAGCCGCAACCCCAGCCAAGGTGGTGAAACCGAGCACTCCCGCAATAAAAGCAATGATTCCAAAAATGATTGCCCATCTTATCATGGTTAAAACATCCGGGAGCTGGCGCGGCAAAACAATTGGCAATAGACCTGATTTAGGCTTGGGAGACCCCCGGAAAACGGAACAGCCCAACTGACAAGATTAATGGCCGCCAGCGTGCTCTTGAATGTACTCCTGCTTCAACCCCAATTCTTCAGGCGCATGAAGCACAAGCATTTTCATTTGGATGTCGGGAGGGATCTTTGATTTGGTCAATTTTGAAATGATGAGCATCAATGAAATGGCCAGGGGGACAGCCCAAATCGCCGGCTGCTCGCAGAGAATACGCCAAAGTGGATGCTGAATCCAAAAGCTGTCCAAGTTCAAAATTTTTAAATCGGAAAAGCTGGTGAGAGTGATCCCTGTCAAAGCCAGGAGTCCTCCTCCTAACATGCCGGCAGCAGCTCCAATTAAAGTCATCCCTCGCCACCAAATGCTCATGAAAAGCAGCGGAAAATAGCTCGAAGCGGCAATTGCAAATGCCTGGCCGACCATGAAATTAATTTCCAATTTTTCCACTTGAGTGCCGAGCAAAATGGCAACGAAGCCGACTAAAATGGCGCAAACTTTGAAGGCAGCAAGGCGCTCTGCGGCGGTTGATTTTGGTTTTAACATCCGGCCGTAAACATCGTGGGCTAAAGCGCCTGTCATGGACACTAATAACCCGCTGAAAGTACTCATAAAAGCGGCAAAGGCACCCGCGCATGTCACCCCGGAAAGAATGGACCCCAGTGGAGCGTGTGACTGGTTTAAAATTCGGGGCAACTCCAGCACGAGCTTGTCGGTCCCTTTTGCCCCGACAGCCAGGTACAATTCTGGAAGCAGGTTTCGCCCTAAAACTCCGAAAATGGGCGGGAACATGTAAAAAACGCCGATTAAGATCATGACCCACATGGTCGTTCTTTTTGCGGCAGCCCCATTTGGATTGGTATAAAAGCGCACTAAAATGTGGGGAAGACCCGCCGTGCCGCAAACCACCGCTAGAATTAAAGAATAAGTGTAGAGCAGCGCGTACGGCCTCGATTGCGCTTGGTTCAGCCCGGCTTTTTTTGGCGCTTTGCTGCTTAAAGGGCCGAAGGGAGAAACCCAGGTTGAATCGACAGGAGCTTTTTCCGGCAGTTGCTTGCGCAAAACGCTGGCAGGCGCTTCGAGATTTGCACTGTTAACCAAATTCGTTTGAACGTGGGTTCCTCTAGAATGGGCATTCGCCTCGATTTGCTTTCCATACCCGCCATAGACACTCAGCAAAATAAAAACGGGCAACGAGATGGCGAACATTTTAGCCCAATATTGAAAGGCTTGAACCAGAGTAATCCCTTTCATGCCACCCAGCGCTACATTCAAGGTAATTACCGCTCCCACCAAGACAACGCCCGCTTGATAAGGCAGACCCGGAAAAATGTAAGCCAAGGTCGTCCCCGCCCCTTTCATTTGGGGCATTGTATAGAAAAAACCTATAAACAAGACAAAGATCACCGCGATCTTGCGGAAAACTGGTGAGTCATACCGGCCTTCGGCAAAATCAGGGATGGTATACGCTCCGAAACGCCGCAACGGACCGGCTATAAACAAAAGCAAAAATAAATAACCGCATGCGTAACAGACCGGGTACCAAAGAGCGTCATATCCCGAACTCATCACCATCCCAGCAATCCCCATAAAGGAGGCTGCCGAAAGATATTCACCTGAAATAGCCGAGGCGTTCCAGCCGACGGAAACGGAGCGGCCGGCAACAAAAAAATCACTGGCGCTTTTGGAAGTTCTCGCCGACCAAAATCCCATCGCGATGGTTGCGCCGACGGTCAAAAACGAGAATAGCAGAATCCAACCATCTGCTTTTTGCAACGAATCAGCAAGGGAACCGAAAAAGAAAATGGTCATAAGCGCTGTGAGCTCCTGGCAATTTCCACCTCTTGTCTTTCCAATTCCAAAGAGCGCTTAATGAATACGTAAGATATCACCCAAACCAAAGGGAAGAAGAGTATGCCTAAGAAAAACCAGCTCAAAGTGAATCCGAATAAACTCAGCGCCATTTGCTCAGGCCAAAAATAATTGAGCAGTGGCAACGCTAAAAGGAAGAGAGAAAAGGCGAGTGCGCAACTGATGGATAAGCGCAATTGCCGACGCATTAATTCCCGCAAAAAACCGCTGCTGTGCGTCACGTCATTGGGTCTTTCGAGATTGGCCACGGCAGAGAAGTACCAACCTCCGTTACCGCACGCAATTAGAAAATGACACTATTCATTTTTTGCATGTATCCAGTTTCCATTCTCCAAAGAATACGTTGTGTCCTATGAGGGCGGTGCGCACGAAGGCGTGGCCGTAGTGTGAGGAAGGAACAGGCTTTTAGCGGATGGAAATTTGTCTTTGTGCCTGCCGGTTTGCTTTAGGATGGGGGTTTAAGATGGTGCCAAAAAGAGATTTCTTGCCACGGGTCCTATCTCCTGGTAGCGGTTTTTATGAATCCAAGCAGCGCTTTTGCAGTCATTTATTGCAAGCAACGACCATAAATTATTTAAATTCCATGAAGAATAGACTCTATTTTGTTTTGGCTTTGGGCGCAGCCCTCAGTTCCATCTCTGTCGGCGCCGCCGACGTCGGCTATACCGACACGCCGATGCTGCCGGGTGGCAAATGGCATGTTCACGATCCTAACCGGCCCCAACCAAGAGTGGTAAAGCCAGCCGACGAAATCGGCAAACCGCCGTCCGATGCAATTGTATTGTTTGACGGGAAAGACCTCTCGAAATGGCAGGACGGCAAAGGCGAGCAATCCGCTTGGGTTTTGCAGGATGGCGCCATGGTTGTTCCCAAGAAAGATACGCCTCATGGAGGTGACATCATGACGAAAGACCAATTTGGCGATTGCCAATTGCACATTGAATTTGCCACTCCCAATCCTCCGCATGGCGACAGCCAAGGGCGCGGCAATAGTGGTGTTTTTTTAATGGGTTTGTACGAATTCCAAGTTCTGGATAGCTTTGATAACCGCACTTACGCGGATGGCGGCGCCGCCTCGCTTTATGGCCAGCACCCGCCATTGGTAAATGCATCACGCAAGCCAGGCGAATGGCAGACTTATGATATTATTTTTACAGCTCCACGATTCAACGGGGATGGCAAGATGGTCACTCCCGCGTACGTAACCGCACTGCACAACGGGGTGTTAGTTCAAAATCATCAGGCATATCTTGGGCCTTCGGGACACAAAATGCTGGCGAACTATAATCATACCAAAGCTGAGAAAGGGCCAATTCGCCTGCAAGACCATGGCAATCCCACTCGTTATCGCAACATTTGGATTCGGCCAATCGATGCTAACGAAGACAAGTTTTAAATGATAATTTGCTGGCAGGCCGCGTGACATCGGCGCGGCCTGCTTCGCGTCACGCGGTTTAGTTAGCGAGTTGTGAGCTCGCCTTAATTAAAGGCAATTCGTAACAGGCTGCTTCCACATCATTTCTTACCACCAAATAATTGTCAGCCAAAGCGGGAGGATTCCAGGTTTTGCCTTTCAAGGCTTGAAAGGAAGCTAACACTAAAGATGCACTTGGATCGGGCTTCATCAGCAACACTCGTCCATCCTCGCACATCACCAACAACAAATCGCCGCTGAGGATTTCCTGCCCGTGACCGTAACGACCTTCTTTCCACTTTAGTTCGCCGTTTTCTGCATCAATGCAGGCCATCATGCCGTCGTCCAAACCGTAAATAAAACCGTGGTGAATCACCACGTTTGTAAATTTCGGTTTGAGGCGGACAGATTTCCAGATGCGCCGTGCCTGCCAATTGCCGCCGTTTACATGCACCTCGATTAATTCGCTGCCTGTTCCATATCCACTGCCAACAAGAATTCGATTATTGCCCGCCACAATTGGAATCATCACATGCGGATGACCTCCAGGCCAGGGATAGCTCCAAAGGGGTTTGCCTGATTCCGCTGAGTAGCTGTCCACTCCTTTGTCATCGAACAAAAGAATCTGTGGAACTCCTCCTATAGTGGCGCTAACAGGAGAGCTATAGCTGGTTCGGGCTGTGCCGCCTCCCCAAAGAAAATGCCCATCTACGGTAGAATAAGCCACTAGTGATCTGTTATTTGACCCGCCAGCCGCTGCTATTACTTTGCCATCTTGCACCAAAGGCGACCCAGCATAACCCCATTCTCCCAATTGCGAGTCATTATCTTTAATCAAGTCAATTGACCATAGCAATTTCCCGGAGAGGAGCTCTAAGCAGTTTAGTTTGCCGGTTGCGCCAATCGAATAAACTTTGCCATCGGAAATTGCTGGATTCGCCCGAGGGCCTTCTCCAGCGATGGTTGTATTGTAATGGGCCGGATTTGAAGATGACCAAAGAAGTTTTCCGCTGAGCAGTTCATAGCAAGAAGTGAGCTCGCTTTCGCCCGCTTGTTCTTGAGTAACCGCATATTGATCTTGCACCACAAAGCCGGTCCAAGCAGGACCGATGGCATGCCGCCACAGCAATCGCGGAGGAGTGGCATCCCAATTGGTTGCAAGTTTCAATTCCGGGACGTGAGCATTCCTGGTTGGCCCCAAAAACTGAGGATAAGAAGATTTCAATTTGAATCTGGCGTTGATGGAAGCGGCGCTTTCTGGGCTTGGTTTTATACTCACGTACTTGGCGCCGCGCAATTCCAAGATCGGCACTAAATCTCCAGACACACCTTTGATACGAAAAAGACTGAGGACCAAACAGAGGCTAACCAGCAGAACAGCAAAACTGGCCAATCGAATCTTCCGTGAAAATCGTGATAAAAAGAGGAACCAAATAAGCAAAAGCAGGCCGGTGAAGATCCCAACCATGCCAGTTCGAATAATCTTTTGCTGGCGATAAATGTCCCAAAAAAACCAAGTATGAATTAAAGCGACAGCGGCTACAGCCAAGATCAACAGAGGAATCCACAGTCGCGAAGTTTTATGAGAGGATTGTGGGCGGAGAGGCGTGAAACCGCTGTCAGTCATGTTACACTTTCATTTGATGGATCTGGTCGTAAACAGGAACCAAATCGGGATCTTGCAACGCCATCTCTTTAATTTTCTTGGCATCGCCCACTTTCATGGCTGTTTTTAGGTATTTAATGGCGACCAAAACCTCACCGAGTTGAGAGGCGTAACAAGCCAGATTGTACGGAATAGTTGGGAGAGTTGGAAACTCGGCAAGGTGCGGTTCCAACACTTTTCGAGCGCGTTCAGTTTGTTTGAGTTCATGCAAAGCGAATGCCCAATTAATCCAACCTACAGGCACTTGGGGAGCCATCTTGCAAAAATCTTCGGCTATTCCCACAGCTTCGGTCCACTGGGACTGAGCGGCGCAAATCTGCCAACGCACCAATAAGGCATCCGGATGTTTCCGGAACTTCGGGTTGAGCTTTTCCAACTCGATTATGGCTTCCTGTGGGCACCCCAACTCCAGCCAGCCCAGCGCTGACCGCACAAAAAACAGATCGGGAAATGATAAATCAGCCATAGCAAAAACCGAGCAAACCTATTTAGGGGCAACAGCTTGCATTCGCCAAGGTTTATTTCAAAGGCTGGCAGAAGCCAATCCATAAAAGCCGCGGCGGCCATTGGACTCGCCTTGAAAGTAGATAGACGGAATTTTGAACCGGAATAGCAATATTTGTGTCAAAAATAAGCGCAATGAAGCTTTGACCTGACCCTCGATTTCGTGTAAATGTACCTATCGAATGGTGGTTTGCAATTTACATTTAAAAAAATGTCTGCCGGGGTTGATTATAGCCGCGGCTGCATTGCTTGTCACTGTTGTTCGCGCGGATAAGATTCAATTCTCAGATCCAGGCAGTAAAATCGAGGTGACCAAACCCTCCCCTGTGGCGCCTACTGATCCTTTTTTTGGGAAGTTGCGATCAGGAGATAGTTCACCGGACCTAGGCAACTCCACTCCCCCACCCACAACTACTACACCCAATCCTTTGCTTAAGGAAAAGCTCGAGCAATTGATGGATAAGAAGAAAAACTGGCTTTTCGAAAAGCCCAAAGATTTACACAAGAGGCAAGCCTTTGAAGACGCCTTGGGTGTCAGCTCTACTGAGTTGGACAACTGGGGAGACAAAAGAGCAAAAAGAGTCGTCGAAAAATTCTTGGAAACTCCTGACAATTCTGAGGTTAAAGATGCAAAGAAGAAGGAGTCAAAGCTAAGTGATTTCAGCAATACGGAGCAGGACAAGGATAAATTCGACGACGATAAGAACGATAAAACGGACAAAAAAAATCCAAACATTTTCAATGCGGGCCCACAAGACTCGACCTTATCTGGTTTCTTAAAACAATCGCCTGCGTTTCTAACTCCCGACCAGGAGCGTGACAAAGATCTCAATTTGAAAATGGATCCGGCGGGTTTGTTTGGAAGTTCGGAAGACACACAATTGAAAGATATTAAAAAGAAAGATTTTGAAGCCCACCAAAAATCCTTTCAAGAGTTGCTCAACCCCAACGCCAGCATAACTATCAAACAATCGGCGTTGGAGCTAATTACCCAGACAGATTCGACTAGGGAAGCCGCTAATCCAATTCTGCCGAGTGCAAACGATAAGAGCCCACTTGCCAGCATTAATAACGACCGCCCCTTGGAAAACAATCTCAAGCCGAGCATCAGTTCTGGGTTGCCTGGTTCCGGTTTCGAAGCCATGCTTACTCCAGGCGGACCTTCTGCTTTTTCAAGCCCCTCGCCGAGCCTTCCATCAGCTCCCAAAATTCACATGGCTCCGCAACCTGCCGTGCTGGAAATTCCTCGTCGTAAATTCTAAGCTGCGCAGCATAACCTAATTTGCGGGATTAATAGGCTTTAAGCAATAGAACGCTCGCAACTTCTCCTTTCGCGCGAGTACTATTCGCTGGCATATCGAGCAAAGCTTCTGTCTGTGAAAGCGCATGCAGCGCATGAGAAGCCTGAAGGCCCGCGGAATAAATTAGACCGTCGGCGCCGATTTGCGCCCTAAGGAAATGTCGTCGATCACCAAGGTTCTGCATTGGTTCGCCCAGCGGGGCCTGAATTCGAGGCAGGCTCAATTGCGATGCCCCCATTGACGCCGCGAGAGCGGGGCGAACTAAGAGCTCGAAAGTGACCAAAGCAGATAGTGGATTTCCAGGCAAACCAAACCAAGCTTTGTCCTTCCATTTTCCAAAAACGAAGGGTTTGCCTGGCTTAATTGCCACTTTCCAAAAGTGAACCGTCCCGCCGAGTTGCGCGAATGCATCCTTGCAAAAATCGAACTCGCCCACGGAAACGCCGCCCGTGGTGATTAGATAGCTGCATTCATGTAATGCGTTTTGGAATAATTTTATAGTGGCTTGGAGAGTGTCTTCAACGATTGGGAAGAGCACTGGCATGGCCCCCAACAATTCAACACGCCGTTGTAAAAGAAGACGGTTTGTTTCGTATATTTTTCCGGGGGCCAGCGGGCCGCCTGGCTCAACTAACTCATTTCCTGTCGAAACTAAAGCAACTTTTACGATTTTGGAAACATCAACCTTTTGAATTCCGGCGGACGCCAGCAGGGGCATGTCCAACTCGCTAAGACGCTTGCCTTTCGGCAGCACGATTTGCCCTTCTTTAAAATCTTCTCCGCGAAATCGAATATTCTCCCATGGAGTAACCGGACAGGTAAGGTTCACTAAGTGCTTCTTTGGTTCGGCGATTTGCGTGTCCTCCTGCATAATAACCGCATCCGCTCCGTCCGGCAGTGCGGATCCAGTAAAAACCCGAATTGCGCAACCTGATTCCACGCGGCCGGCGTATACAGTGCCAGCGGGCGCTTTGCCAGCGATCTTTAGAGTTACTGGTTGGGCAGTGGATGCCTTAACAGTATCGCTGGACAAGACCGCGTACCCATCCACGGCCGAATTATCATATCGCGGCGAGTTCAATTCGCTGATTGCATCAGCTCTTAAAACGCGCCCAATTTGCGGTGGAACCTGCTCCGTTTCCGACAACTGGATTTGGGCGCATATTCGATCGACTGCTTCTTCCAAAGTTAACATTGAATCAATTGTAACGAGATGCTCGAGTTTGTGTCTCCACAGAAATTCGCACTCGTGGATTTAGATTTGATTTACTGACGCCGCTGAATCTTGTTTCCCTGGAACATCAGAAAACTGACCGTTTTGACGAGTAGATTTTTTTAGAATTTTAAAACCCAACAAAGCTGTTAAACCTCCGCATGCGGCCAGCACCATCCAGAGCAGCAAAGTTTGAGGTCCTTCCCAAAGCTGCAAACAAACAGCCATGGAACACAAAACGGCTGTAAATGTGTAAAGCAAGCTGACTGCCTCCCGCCCTGTCATGCCAAGTTTCAGCAGGCGATGGTGAATATGCGTTTTGTCGGCCTCGAAAATATGCTGCCCGCGCAAGATGCGGCCAATCATGACCGAAGAAGTATCGTAGAGAGGGATTGCAAATAGAATCAAGGGAGCGAGCAACAGCGTGGCAGTGGTTTCCTTAAAAAGTGAAATCATGCCGGTGCAAGCTAGAATGATTCCTAAAAATAGGCTTCCAGAATCTCCTAGAAAAATTCGAGCTGGCGCAAAATTGTAGGGCAAAAAGCCCATGCACGCTCCCGCAATGCAAACAGTTAACGTGGCCACAAAAATATTGCCCGACAATATGTTCATTACAGACAGGGCCAAGCTAATGCATAACGTGACCCCGCTAACTAGGCCATCCACTCCGTCCAGCAAATTCATCGCATTGGTGATTCCAACCATCCACAAAATCGAGGCGGGAAAACCAAAAATTCCAAGTTCCAGCACGCCGCCCCCAAATGGATTGGTGATGCTGCGGATGCGAAAACCGCCCAAATACAAACCGAAAGCAATCGCCAACTGAATGGGCAATTTTGTTTTCGCGCTAAGGCCTTTTACGTCATCACACCATCCCAAAATCAGCATGGCTATTGCTCCAATCGCCAAGGCTAGGGAAAGTTTCTCGTAATTATGAACATTCTCCGCAACTCGGTTGTTAATGAGGTACAGGGCAATCCAAGGGCAGGAAAACCCAATGAAAATAGCCAACCCGCCAAGGCGCGGCATGGGCGTGGCGTGAATTTTACGAAACGATGGCAAGTCGATCGCTCCTGACCAAAAGGCGAATTTGCGCACCAGAGGAGTAACCAAAAATGTTACAACCGCTGATATCCAAAGCACTGTAAAGTAGGTGCGCACCGCTCAAGTATCAGTAAAACATTGCCAATAACGATCGACCATGACTGATTCCTCGAATTCAGAAACGGCCCGGTTCCGCGCGTTTTGACCCAGCTCAATTCGCCATCCCTCATTTTTTTGTAAACGAGAAATAGCGTCAGCCAACGCCGTCGAATTTGACGGAGGAACTAGCAACCCAGTTTTTTCATGCTGGTTAACGAACGGAACGCCTGAACGCAAGTTGCAGCTCACGACCGGTTTGCCGCAGGCCATCGCCTCCACTTGCACCAGTCCAAAAGCTTCATTGGGAGTAATTGATGGCATTACAAAAATATCACACGCATAAATGTAAGCAGACAATTTGCCATCCGGGATTGAACCCAGAAACTTCACCTGATCCATTACACCAAGCTCAGTAGCTTGAGTCTTTAATTTATCTTCCAGCGGACCAACCCCGATAATCCAGAGCTGTGTGCCGGGTAATTTTCTAAGCGCCTCGATCAAAAAGGCATGTCCTTTATACCCTACCAATCTCCCAATACTCAAGAGAATGCACTTGCCCGCAGCCATTTTTTTCAAGTCGGCTTGTAAAGCCAAATCCTGCTTAGCTGGCGCAAATTTTTCCAAGTTAATCCCAAAAGGGATCACTTCACATTTGGATTTGAACTGAGGCAGCCATTGAGAGAATTCAATGTGGAGTGGGGTAGCGACGATTATCTTCTGCACTCGTGCGAGGAGTCGATTTAGGAGTGCCCCATACAATTTCATGATGTTTTTTTGCCGAATCACGTCACTGTGGTAGGTAAGAAAAACGGGCGCATCCGCCGGGGCCAAAAGGACAGCGGCGTCTGCCAGTGGGTTTGGAAAATGGCTGTGGGTTATATCCGGGGAGAACCGGCGAATTGCTCCTAAATAGGCGGGACTAATTGATGTTGAAAGAACTTCACCAAAAGAAGCATAGCGGTGCACTTTAACACCATCGATCATCTCGAACGAGGCACGCCCCGTTTCGTTCGCAACCACGCAATCTACTTCGGCTCCTTTACGAACAAATCCTTCGCACCAGGAACGCAATAAAGTTTCAATCCCGCCATGGTGTGGATGATAGAATTTAGCTAATTCAAGTATCTTCATTTCATTCGCGCGCAAGCCCTTTAATCAGCGCGGTGGCAGTAGTTTCCCATCGAAAATGCGAGGTTATATATTCCCGGCATGCTGCCGGACTTGGTAAAACCAAAGCGCCATTCACAATGGACTGAATCTTTTGCGCCAGAATAGATCGATCACCTGCCGGATAAAGAAGCTCGGGCGAAAATGGTTCAAGAATCTCTGGTGTCGCCCCAGCTAAGGAGCCTAAAACAGGCGCTCCACAAGCCAGCGATTCCAATGTGGAAAGTCCTAATCCTTCCAATCCAAGCGAGGGTACTATAGAACATTTCGCCAGATTATATAGGCCTGTCAGGTCGTCTTCGGGCACAGCGCCCAGCAAATGCGTTTTCTGGGATAGCCCGAGGTCTTGGATCATCCTCGCCAATACCTGTTTTTGGCTCCCCTCTCCCACCAGGCAAAGCTTTGCCGACGTAAAACTTGCGGCGGCTTGAGAAAATGCCGTCAACAGGTCGCGCAAGCCCATGCGCTCTTCCAGCCTCCGCACGGTTAAGAATGCTCCTTCCACCGCGGGATATCTTGTGCGCACGATTTCCTTGTCTTGCAATAACCGGAATTTCCCTGCATTCACCCCGCCTGAAATATTCAATATTTCAGGAAGCTTCACGGAATGCCACCGAGGCAATGTCAGTTTGTAATACTGGCTTATTGTAAAAATTTTGTTGGCGTTGCGCAAAGCGTTCGATTCCATGCGATGCATCAGCAAAGAAGTGAGGTTCAGTTTTACTTTGGACGAAATGCTTTTAGCTTGGTCGCGATGATGAAAACGATGTTCCAACGCCCACGGCCCGGTAAATAAAGAGTGGTAGGGCCTCTGGAGAGCTGCAAGGGCGCGCCAGTAAAAGGCATGCGCTAGAATAAAAACCGTATCCGGCTGAGCTAGTGAACGGCATACTTCGAAGGCCGCTTGATTTTCTTTTCGCCAATTAATGTAGGAAGATCCGGGCGGATTGGTAATCCGATGCAAATGTACGCCATTTCGTTGTTCTGCAGCGACCGTTTGTTCCTCGTTTGCGGGAAAAACGACCTCTATTCTGTGCCCGTGGCTGGCTAAAAATTCGGCTAATTCCTGTACATAGCGGAAAGCGCCGCCAATGCGGTCCGGAAAATATCCCAAAGAAACGATGATCAGATGCATGCCGAATCGAACCACAGCGATTCAAGCTCAATTCCAAGCTGAAAACCAGAAACAAAAGGGGTCGGTCCTCAGGATTGACACTAACTCAAGCAAGAAGAAATAGGTATTACTGTCAATCCTGAGGACCGACCCCTTTTGGGAGTTGGGTAAATTGGGTGGCGAGTCGGTCTAGGGAGAATTCTTGCTCGATTTTGCCGCGGGCCGAGGTTTTTAAGTCTTCCAAGGGGCTATTGAGGGCCCTTTCTAGTGCGCACAGATAACTTTGCAAGTTGCCCGATTCGGCCAAAAAGCCGTTTACACCATCATCCACGATTTCCGGAATTCCGCCCGCAGCCGCTGCTACAACGGTTACACCCAATGCCATCGCCTCTGCCACTACTCGTCCGAATGGTTCCGGTTTTAAAGATGCGTGGACCAGCAAATCCAGGTCTGCAAAAACGGCAGGTATGTTCTCTTGAAAGGGCAAGAAATGGACGCGTGCTTGCAGCTTGTTAGCTTGGACAAATTCGTGCAAACATTGGGCATAAGCCTGATCTTCATTGAAAGCGTGCCCGATTAAAATAAAATGCGCATTTTCACCTTTGGCGAGCCATTCTTTGGCAATTCTTAGGAAAAAATCTTGTCCTTTCCAGGGAGTATAACGCCCGGCAATTCCGATTAATTTTGCGCTGGAATCCAGATTAAGCAGGTTTTTCAAAGTTCCTTTGCTTGCTTGCTGGTATTTCGGCAATGGCAAACCATTGCGAAAAAGAAGGATATTGGATTCTGGCAGTCCTAATTGGGTTAAACAGTTTTTAACGTAGTTCGAAACCGCAAGCTGCTTTTGCCCCGAATACGCCGCCTGACTTCGAAAAGCAGTTCGGGCTGGCCATGAGAAAAAATCCGCTGTTACCGCGTCATTGACCCACCAATAGACCCGATAATCTGATCGACGAGTAGCGCGGGCAGCGCAGAAGTGATCTTTATTGGTGCATGTTACGATCGCACTAGGCTCAACTTCCGAAATCGTTTTGTTTAGGACTGCCGCGGTTTTGACCATCCCGGCCCAAGCTTTCACTGCGCCTAAAAGAGAAAACGACCGGGCAGCAATACGATATTGATTGAGAGATTCGGGGAAAAAATGGGAAACCGAGCTCAAGCCGATCTGCTTGACTTTGTCATGCAACATGCCAGTCGGCGCGCACGCGCAGATTAGTTCCAATTCATTGCGGCGCTTTAATTCAGCTAAAAGCTCCAGCAGGTTGATTTCCGCGCCGCCTAAAATGCGAGTCACATGATCAATGAAAAGAATTCGCTTCATGTGCTCGCGCTCCGGGGCCAGGAGCGTAAAAGACAGAGTTGCTAATGCGCTGAGGTCAGAACCAGGACTTGTTCCAACGTCGATAAACCTTCGCGAACTTTATCGAGCGCAACCATGCGCAAGGTTTTCATTCCTTGATCGACGGCCATTTTGCCAATTTCCATGGCGCTCTTGCGTTCGATAACCATTTTTCGAATTTCATCGGAAACACTCATCACTTCGATAATGGCCAAACGCCCGGCGTATCCTGTGTTTTTACAACGATCGCAACCTCTGCCCCGGAACACTTGAACACCATCGAAAAGCTTGGGGTCGATTTGCAAATCAATGAACATTTTCTCGGGATAGGTTACTGGCTCTTTGCAAAGATTGCAGATGCGGCGCATCAAGCGTTGCGCGCAAGCCAAAATAACCGAAGAGGAGATCAGGAAGGGAGCGATACCCATGTCATCCAAGCGGGCAATGGCTCCAGGGGCGTCATTGCAGTGCATCGTGCTGAGCACTTGATGGCCGGTGAGAGCTGCTTCGACCGCGATTTCGGCGGTTTCCTCATCTCGAATTTCACCGATCATGATAATGTCAGGATCTTGGCGCAAAATGGAGCGAAGAGCCGCGGCGAAGGTAAGCCCGATATCTTTGTTAACAGGAACCTGGTTAATGCCGGGAATCTGAAATTCAACCGGATCTTCGACCGTGATGATGTTGTAATCCGGATTGTTAAGTTCGTTAAGAGCGGAATACAACGTAGTCGTTTTGCCTGATCCAGTCGGACCGGTCACAAGCATCAATCCGTGAGGAGCATCAATCGCGGCTTTAAAGCGGCGAAAAGTGCCCTGATCCATTCCCAGCTTTTCAATGCTGGCGGAAAGATTCGATTTGTCCAGAACGCGGAGCACGCATTTCTCCCCATGAACTGTGGGCATGAAGGAGACACGCAAATCGATGTCCTTGCTGCCAACTTTCATGCGCATACGTCCGTCTTGAGGCAGGCGGCGTTCCGCGATATTCAGGTTGCTCATGATTTTGAGGCGCGAAGCAAGAGCGATCTGCATCGCTTTGGGCGGCGGAGTAGCATCGACAAGAGCGCCATCAATGCGGTAGCGCAGACGCACCATTTTCTCAAAAGGTTCGATATGAATATCACTCGCGCGATCCTTAATAGCCTGCACCAGGATCAAGTTGGCCAGTTTAATTACAGGCGCTTCTTCCGTGGAAGCTGTGATTTCCTCTACGGATAGATTTTCCGCCGTTTCTTTGGACAGCTCTACGTTCTCAGCTTCTGCCTCCAGTTCCGCTTGTTGCTGGGCCTGGATGATTTCCTCCATGCTCCCCGTTTTGGTTTCGAGGTTGTTGAGCTTGTCGATGATCGACTTTTCGGAGGCAATCAGAGGGGCAACATCGAGTTTGGTAATCCGCTTAACATCGTCCAATGCAAGAACGTTGAGCGGATCCGCCATGGCCAAAAATAATTTGTTCTCCAGACGGCTGACGGGCAGGACCTTATGATTTGTCGCAACTTCTTTGGGCAACAAATTAGCAATATCTGCAGGAATATTAATCTTGGCTAGATTGATGGGGGGGGTATTCAAAACCCTGCCCATGCAAACAACCATGTCCACTTCGCTGATATAGGATTTCTCCATCAGCAGTTTGAGCAAGCGGGTCCCTTCCTTCTTTTGTTTTTCCAGCAATTCCTCAACTTGCTTTGCGGAAAGAAGTCCGTCCTCTACCAGCGCATCGGCAATTCGTTCACCAAAAGTTTTAATGGGAGGCATAAAATCTTATCGAAAAATCTTTTTAACGGCTTTAGATAATTCCATAGGAGAAGCCAAATACCAGAGCACGCGATTTTTATTGATGCCCTCCAAATCGCGAGCGGCTTGTTTGTTGAAGGGATTGGCGGTAGCGACGAGCACGGTTTTGCTCATCTTATCAAATGGCAAAACGCACCAGCGCTGGCAAATTTCCCGAGGGAAAGTCCGAGCCAGTTCCACATCAACGTCGTACTTTTCCAGAGGCAAATAAGCAACGCGCGACTTGTCGCAAAGAATTTTGACGGCTTTATCAACTGGAACTAATTGCTTGTCGGCGAGAATTTGTAAAAATGGATCTACGACCTGGTTGGGAGGATCTTTTAAGTTTGGAATAGGCCAATACAAGTTAAAATCCGCGAGTGAGACGAGCTTGCCATCAACAAAAATCTTTTGCATGGATTGCCGTCCGTCGTCCACATCGGCGGGGGCCGGTTTGCCGTCAGCAAGCTTTTTGATGCCCGGTGCGGTTGCGGCGGCTTTATCGGCAAAATCGCTTTCAATTGGCGCGGCGAAGCTGTTGGCTTTGCTTTCGATCTCGCGCAATGCTTTTTGAACATCCGGGTCGTCCGGATACCTTTGCAAAATACTTTCGTATTCAAGTATCGCAGAGGAAAGCTCGCCCCGTTGCACGTAGGCCTGGGCAATTCGCTTGGAAGTATTCACCACATCCGAGGAGCGGCCCAATTTGGAATAGGCTTCCTTGAGGATTTCAAGCGATTGGTAATCGAGGGGATCCGACTGCGTGATCACCTCAAACATCTCAATCGTTTGGACTAATTGCGCTTCTTCGTTTGGTGTTAATGTCGCGGCCATTTCTAATCAGTATCCGAGCAGAAAGAAACCTCTCCCGCACTGGAGTGCCGACATATTTCCTTGTAAAATGGAAGAAATCAATACAAACAAGTGCCGCGCTTGAGGTTCCAAGTAGATAAGGGCAGTGGGGAGCGTTAATTCAGGGGTGAATTTCAGTCACCACGATCACATGATGCACGATCAACCTGTTCAAAGACCGAATCAACAGCTTCCGTATAGGCTTTTTCTATCTCAGAAAAATGGGAAACATTGAAATTCAAGTCTTTTAGCAAGCCATTCTCCAAGCCATATATCCAACCATGAACAGCTAATGGCTGGTTTCTGTCCCATGCTTCGCGGGTAATCGTACTCAGGCAAACATTAGCCACCTGTTCAATCACGTTTAATTCACACAGTCGGCTTAGCAATTGCTCCTCATTTCGGGTTGAACCGAGCCTTGCCGCATGTTTCTCGCGAACGTCTTGAACATTTCGCAACCAATTGTCGCTGAGGCCAATGCGTTCGCGCCGAACTGCTGCTCGCACTCCGCTGCAGCCATAATGTCCACAAACAATGATGTGGCGCACTTTTAAAATATCAACGGCGAATTGCATGACCGTTAGACAATTGAGGTCGGTGTGAACCACCAAATTGGCCACGTTCCGGTGCACGAACAACTCGCCAGGAAGCAAATCGACAATCTGGTTAGCAGGAACCCGACTATCCGAGCAACCAATCCACAAATAAGCTGGGGATTGCTGCAAGGATAATTTTTGGAAAAACTCCGGATCTTGCTGCCGAATACGGTTGGCCCATGCCTTATTGTTCTCAAATAATTGGCTAAGTCTGCGCATAATGAAAAATGCCTCCGGTTGAGCCCAGCTCGAGCCCAGTTGAATCCACTGAATCCATGTTTTAACCAGGCGGCCAAGAGAGTTTTCGTCCGCCTATAATATGAAGGTGCAAATGCGGAACGGATTCACCAGCGTCCGGCCCGTTATTGATCACCAATCGGTAACCGCTGCTGCTTAACCCCTGCTCTTCGGCTACTTGCGCGGCCTTGAGCAATAAGTGTCCAAGCAAGGATTGATCTTCCGAGGTTGCCGCTGCAATTCTTGGGATCGCTTTCCGAGGAACAATTAAAACGTGAACTGGCGCCCCCGGATTTATGTCGCGAAAAGCAACCACCTGTTCATCTTCGTACACAATTTGCGAAGGAATCTCGTGCGCGGCAATTTTTTCAAACAAAGTTTTAGCCATGGCAAGTACTTGGATTACGGGACCGCCGGTTTAGCTCACTACTAAACCACATTCGTTATTCTGCCAAAGGGAAAATACTTCACGAATGTATTCGACGATTTCGTCACTGATGCAATCACATCGCCGCGACCACCGTTTCTTTCCAGCACATTGGGATCCTAAGCTTAGAATTCCACGTGGACAAGTTGTCGCGGCCGCTTCTATAGTGTCACCTAAATACTAGTGACTCCAGCGTAACTGGACTGGCCACAGTTAGGCCGCAAATGTAATCACACTGGCTCACCT